>Ga0308167_1000046_pt1 | contig 292375 bp, 290 predicted proteins | sample PhyCR1_2_FD_202138 | JGI IMG/M metagenome (GOLD analysis project Ga0308167, IMG submission 202138) | Phyllosphere microbial communities from UC Gill Tract Community Farm, Albany, California, United States - DLSLRC.R1 | ecosystem: Host-associated > Plants > Phyllosphere > Unclassified | place...
CATCAGCAAAACACATTGAAAATGAAAACCTATAAATCAAAAAACACCTGCAAAAACGTTTTTGCAAGTGTCTAATTAAGTATTTTTGTCTAATAAATCTGTATCGATTTTTTAGGACTAGTCAGAATTCTGCATTTTTCGGTGTTCTCGGGAAAGGAATCACGTCCCGGATGTTGGTCATTCCTGTAATGAACAATACCAATCTCTCCAGGCCAAGCCCGAATCCTGCGTGCGGGACGGAGCCGAATTTCCGGGTATCCATATACCACCATAATTCATGCTCATCCACATGCATTTCCGCCATTTTCTGCTTCAGGACGTCCAGCCTCGCTTCTCGTTCTGAGCCGCCGATAATTTCGCCGATACCCGGGAACAGGACATCCATAGCGGCAACGGTTTTATTATCGTCATTCAGCTTCATATAGAATGCCTTGATTTCTTTCGGGTAATCAAACAAGACCACCGGGCTTTCAAAATGTTTTTCTACCAGGAACCTTTCATGCTCAGACTGAAGGTCTGCACCCCAGCTTTCCACAGGGTACTGGAATTTGCCTTTTTTATTTTCTTTTGAGTTCAGTAAAATCTCAATCGCTTCCGTGTAAGAAACCCTTTTGAAACGCTTGGATACTACACTCTCAAGCTTTTCGATAAGTCCTTCTTTAGCTCGTTCCTTTTCCGGTTTCGATTTCTGCTCCTCGGCAAAACGCTTATCCAGGAAATCCAGGTCATCTTTACAGTGATCTAAAGCATACTGGATCACATATTTCAGGAAATCCTCCGCTAAATCAATGTTATCTTCAAGATTGTTGAAGGCTACTTCCGGCTCAATCATCCAGAACTCGGCAAGGTGCCTTGTAGTATTGGAATTCTCAGCACGGAACGTCGGCCCGAATGTATAAATCCTTCCCAGTCCCATCGCTGCGGTTTCCCCTTCAAGCTGTCCGGAAACGGTAAGATTGGTCTTTTTCCCGAAGAAATCCTGCGCAAAATCAATGTCTCCCTGCTCATCTCTCGGGATTTGGTTCAGATCAAAACTGGTCACCCCGAACATTTCTCCCGCCCCTTCGGCATCAGCTCCGGTAATAACCGGGGTATTGATGTAAAAAAACTGGTTTTGGTTGAAGAATGAATGGATGGCAAAACTGATGGCATGACGCACCCTGAAAACAGCCCCGAATAAATTGGTCCTGAACCTCAGGTGAGCCTGCTCCCTCAGGACTTCCAGGGAATGTTTTTTCGGCTGCAGGATGGTTTTATCCCTTTCTTCCGTAAAATTGTCTCCTAAAATAATAATTTTCTTGGCAATGATTTCTACCGTCTGTCCGGCACCCTGGCTTTCCACCACTTCTCCTACTACCTTCAAAGAAGCAGCAGTACTTATTTTACTGATCACCTCTTCATCGAAATTTTCAAAATCAACAACAATCTGCAAATTATTGATTGTGGAACCATCATTAAGGGCGATGAATCGGTTAGAGCGGAACGCTCTCACCCAGCCGTAAACCGTAATATCATGATGTAATACTTTCCTGTAATCCTGTAGGATTTCCTTAATCGTCTGCTTTTTCATGTGTTGATGATAAATTTTTGTATCAAAATTAATGAGGGCAAAGGTACAAAAAACGTTTCAAGACTTGAATATTCCCATCGTTTAATTTTTTCTTTCCCAGAAGATTATTGCCAGTAAACCGGGTACTCCATATAATCCAAGAATCCGTTGGTCTCATACAGTATATCGTATCCCTGTGCCGTTAAATAATAATGACAGACTTTAACTTCATTATTCCGTTTTGGGAATGTAAGTACTGCGGGGCACAGCTTTGCTTTATCCACCATTGCCGCAAATACTTCATAATCGTTTATTTTCTTCCGGCTGAAGATCCCTAAAGACCTGTCATTTATAAATCTTGCTGTCCGGATGTCTTTTAAGGAATAAGTAAAAAATTTATAGGGTATACCTTCGTATTTCGCGCAGTTTTCATTCATGGTAGAGGAAATGGTGAGAGAATCTTTTGTGATGCTCTTAATAACTCCAGATCGGTACCGCTTTCCGTTACTAAATTCCAGATCATATATGCCTTCCATCCTTATTACGAAACCCTCTTTTGACGGCTTCCAACTCTTTGCCGGATCAATGGATGTTCCCTTTTTCCGGATTATCAAGACATATCCTGGTTCGTATTTACAATCATAATATTTTTTGTAATGCATTTCATAATCCAAGCTGTCCTCAACAGTTTTAAACTGCCCATTAATATGCACAGCGGAGATAATATATAATAAAAAAATACTCACTTTTAGTTTAAGAGTTTCCATGCTTATTTTATTTTTAAATGATATACTTATTATTTCAATTGAATAAAACCGTTTTTCTAATATGCTTGCCTTTCCTGATTTTCCAGGCATGATATGCGCTGGGAACATCATACTGCCATTTGGGGAGCAATAGTATGATCAGAATAACATCAACATGCGAAATAAGGCCCAGGATGACAGTAAGATCAAATGCCCAGCCTGTTTTCTGAAAACCTATTACATAGGTTAATGCCAGAAGAAGGCTTAGTCCCCATAATTTTGAAAGCCATGCATGCGTACAGGTTTCTTTTCCGAATCTGAGCCAACTGATGATATAACACAATGCTTCCATAGCAAAGAGCAGGATTATTCCTTTCCATTCATTTTTTATTAATTCAGGGTTTAAAAGATAAGCCGTCCCTCCCAGGGAAAGCCAGAAAATCAAATCGGTCTGACTGTCCAGTCTCCGCAACTGTTCTGAAGAAACACCCACTTTCCGGGCAAGGATCCCATCGAAAATATCTGTTAACAACCCGAAGTACATCAGGATTACCAATAAAAGCCGGGATTCATCAGCTTTAAAACAGGCTAAAAAAAGAAAGACGGGTGCAAGGATAAACCGTGCAGCAATTAAGAGGTAAGGTATTGTTTTCATGGATTTAATTTTTCAAATTTAAAATCGTAATGGAATGTCTTCCAATCGCTCATCACGATAAATGCTCCATTGCAGAAAAAATAATTGGTCTGCACCCGAAGACGGTTATCTTGATCAACAGTAAAACGAGATCTTTGAATATTCCATCCCCCTAAGACTAATGGAATACCTTGCATCATAAACCTTTTTTCTTTCAAATACAGATAACCGTCATCTTTTAATTCGACTTTCAGATCTTTATCAAATAAGAGTTCTGTTTGTTTAAAGATTTTTACATTTATTTTTCTTTTATTGATCATGGTCAGGTTCAGATGTACTGCTCTTCCATCATACTTGTGTTTGAAAATAAACATGTTGGTATTTCTGTCAAAAATATCAGCAAGACCATCGATGTAACCCAATTGTCCTCCAGAGGGATAATTCATATAAGATCCGTTTATCCTATCCAGATTGTCTGCATGGAATCTTCCACTGTTGCTGTTAACATTTTTAAATCCTGCACAGCTCATTAATGTCAAAACCAGAAGGGGATACAGTAATTTCCTCATGATTCATAATTTTAAAGGTATAATCAAAGGTATCTGCAAAAGCTCCTGTTTAAAATGTGGAAAAAAATTAAATTAATTATCTACATTTGTGAAAATCGCAAAAACATGTACCAGGAGCTTTTACTGAAACAGATCAGAAATAAAATAGGCAATAAATCATTGAATGATGAGATAGCGAATATCCTCAACATCAGTTACGACGCAGCCCACCGCAGAACTTCTCTCAAGGCGAAATTCAGTTTTGAAGAGGCCCTGGAACTGGCCCAATACTATCAGATCTCACTAGACGGTTTCCTGACTTCGGATCACCATATTTTAGTGCGGAAAACAAAAGCGGTTACCGAAACAGGAGATTTACAGTCGTTTTTTAAACACAACCTCCATGTTTTTGAAAACCTGCCGCTTTCGAAAGGGATGACGATTTATTATTCGGCGAAAGACATTCCTTTTTTTTACACGCTGTCTGATACACTGCTTTCGCGTTTTAAAATTTATGTCTGGATGAATCTGCTGAATGCAAAACAGGTTTTCATTCCATTCACGCAGTTTTCACCGCCGGATTTCGCACCGGATACTAAAGAATTGAGAAAGAAATATGAGGAACAGCAGGTTATTGAACTATGGAATGACATGACGGCTTCCAGCATCCTGCAACAGATTTCGTATTATCATGATACCGGACTTTTACAGAAACAGGAAGCTTATATCATCCTGGATGAATTAAATGAGCTGATTATATATATTGAGCAGAAAACAGAAAACAATCCCAGGTTTCACCTGTATGAAAATGAATTGATGCATCTTTCCAATGACATCTTCTTCCATCATCCTCAGCAGTCCCTTTTTGCCATTCCAACCAATATGTTTGGCTATATATTGATTAGTGATGCCAAAACCTGCCATGAAACACAGAATTATTTTGAGCATCAGATCAAAAACTCGAAGTCGCTGAATACTTCCGGAAACCGCGACCGTAAAATATTCTTCAACAGAATATATCAGCAGATTGCAGCTTTAAAGCGGAACATATCCGGCGAAAAATAACCGGTAATGGTATGGATGAAAATTATTCGTCTTTCTTGGACGGAACCAGGAAAACGTCAATCAGCCCTTCAGGGAGCTGCATTTTGATGAATCTCTCTTCTCGGTTCACTTCTATGATCCAGTCTTTGATCATAGGAATAACCACTTCCTTACCATCGAGATTCGTAACAAAATACGTCTGGGCAGTCTGGTCATTGACAGACCGAATGACTCCGCAATCATTGTCATTTTCATCAAGGATGCTGTAACCAATGATTTCATGGTAATAGAACTGTTTGCCACTAAGCTTCGGCAGAGTGGATAAAGGCAGGTAGACATTTTTGCCTAAGGATTGGTCCACCAATGCTTCGGTGGAATTTTTAAAGGCAATATTCAGCGAATCGGACTTGCTCCACGCCGTTTTTGCAATAAAAAAAGGCACCAGCAAACCGTTGATTTCAACAAAAACAGAATCCAATTTAGTGTACAGCTCCGGCTGGTCGGTATCCAGTTTCAGGATCACATTTCCGGCAAGGCCATGTCTCCGTGTAATTTTACCCAATAAATAGCAGTCTTCTTTTTTCATGTTCCGAAGTATTGATCCTACATAATGATGTTATTGTAAAAAGCTGACATCAGGCTTTTAAACAATAAAGACACGAAAAAATCGTGCCTTTATATTGTATTTTCTTAAAGGAATTAAGCCTGAGTTTCTTCAGTACCTTCTGCCTCAGCAGCAGGAGCCTCACCTTCAGCAGTTTCCTCAGCAGGAGCGTTAACCGCTTCTTCAGCAGCTTTTGCATCAGCCTCAGCTTTCGCAGCTGCAGCAATTCTTGCTTCGTTTACTTTAGTTTCAGCATCAAAAGCAGCTTTCTTGGCATCAGACTTAGACTGAGCAAGACCTTCTACTTTCCCTTGTACTTTAGATTCTTTAGTTTCAACCCAAGCATTGAATCTTTTCTCTGCTTCAGCCTCATCAAAAGCACCTTTTGCTACACCACCTTGTAAGTGTTTTTTGTAAAGGGCTCCTTTGTAAGAAAGGATTGCTCTAGCTGTATCAGTTGGCTGAGCACCGTTGTTTAACCACTTTACAGCAGAATCAACGTTCAACTCAATAGTTGCCGGGTTAGTAATTGGGTTGTAAATTCCCAGCTTCTCGATGAATCTACCATCTCTTCTGGCTCTGGAATCTGCAACCACGATGTGGAAGAAAGGCTTTCCTTTTTTACCGTGTCTCTGTAATCTGATTTTTACTGACATAATGTTTGAATTTTACGGGAACTCGTCCCAGTTAAATATTTAAGAGTGCAAAGATAAATAAAATTTTCAATCTATAAATACAAAATATAATATATTTCTCGTATTAAAGCATGCATCAATGCTTTAAACATTTTCAGTATTGGTATGCAATTTCATTTTTACAATTATTTATATATTTATATTTAAAAAAAATCAGTGGCTAATGAAAAGCATTTATATAACAGGAATGTCTGGAACAGGGAAATCCTCAGTCATCAAGAATCTTCAGAATAAAGGTTTTACAGCTATCGATACCGATTATGGAGGCTGGACAGAAATTTCATCTCCTGAAGGCGCTCCAGAATGGATATTAAAAACAGATCACCTGAAGCAACTGCTTGCCAGGCCTCTTGCCTCTCCCATTTTTATATCAGGTTGCTATTCTAACCAAACCTATGTATATCCTTTTTTTGATCATGTTGTTTTGCTTTCTGCATCTCTTGAAACCATCCTTAGAAGAGTTACCGTCCGAATTTCAAATCCTTACGGGAAAACTGTCCACGAACGCAATGAAATTAGGTGGAATTTTGAAAACATCCAACCGCTACTCAAGAAAAACATCTCTGCTGAATTCAATACCGAAATGATAACTATTGAAGAAATAGCAACAATATTGGAGATCTTGGCAGGAAAGTAATCACAGCCAAAAATCATGATTCAATTCAATTCACCCATGTAGAATAATCCCAAACACTTCTGGTTTTCCTCAATGGTAAGGGAATCTTGCAGGTGATCCACAATCTTAGGGGAGCTCCAGTAGCAACCGATCCCGTTGGCCGTACAGGTAAGGTACATATTCTGGACCGCCATGGAAACCGCAGCGATTTCTTCCCATTCGGGTACCATACCACTGAAATTGACGACAATGGAGGCTATGGCATCTGCTTTATTGATTTTAAAACCTATGTCCTGGTATTTCTTTTCAAGAAACTGGTGGTCAGGCTGCGTTGCTTTATAGATGGCCTGCATTTCTGAGGCAAGCTTAGCTTTTTCTTCTCCTCGGAAGATTTTAAAACGCCACGGCTTTGTCCGTTTATGATTAGGAGCCATGGTGCCTGAATTTAAAATTTGATCGAGAATTTGCTGAGGAATTTTTGTCTCCGTATAGTCTTTCGGGAAAATACTTCTGCGCTGCTCTATAATTTCTTTTAAAATTTCTGCTTTGTTCATACAACAAAATTACGAAAAAGAAGCAAGCAGGACGTCGACTGGAGGAAGTTTAATATTGGTTGGGGACAATGAGTAATGGGTAATGAGTAATGAGTAATGGATGCTTATCAAAAATACATTTTACATTTACAAAACCTCCACAATCTTCTGGTGGATATTGTTCAGTGTAAATGCATCCCCCGGAACCATACCCATCATCTTCCTGGCCATGGGGCTTTCGGGAGATATGGCATAGAAACGGTCGCCTTCAAAAAAAAATTCGCCGAGAGAAACTGAAATATAAAAACGCGCTTTATTTGTAATGACCAAGGAACCCAGCTGCACCCTTCCACTGGCATTGTTCAGTACTTTAGCCATATTCCGCCTCAGGTCATTCAAGGCACCGAGCTGCTTCTGCATCTGGTAGATTTCTTCCTGCATTTCTTCCCGCATACTGTCGTATTTAGGCGTTTTTTTTATGTCACGGCTGGCTTCCAGCGTAAATTCTATAAAATTTTTAAGCTTTTCTATTTTCTCTGCGATTACTTTTTTCACATAATCCCTTATGTCGTTTTTTTCATAAACTATCTTCTCCATATTTCTATTCTTGAGTATAAAGATAAAATAAAATTCATCGTGGTTTAGGCGGTACCTGGATGCTTTTCACAATAAAGATAATAAAAACTTTATATTATGAATGTGTTTTTGTCAATCAGGAAAGATGTCGGTACATATTTCCGCTTTGCTGCAAAAGCAATGATTGCAAATTTATTATGTTCAGGCAATAAAAAGATTTACAGCCTATTACCGCCTTAAATTCTGTCAGAATATTTTCTTACCAAAAACCTGCCATATGGGCATTAAAATAAATGATGATACCGCTAACAGGTCCAGCTTATGTTAAAAGATATTTATATTTGTCATACATTGGGTACCTATAGACGCTGGGGCATTATTTTTGCGCAGATCGTCTTTTATCACTTATCATTATAAAAGCTAAACAATGAATATTTTAACTGAAAAATTTAATACGCCATACCAGTCAGCACCGTTCAGTCAGATTAAAAATGACGATTACCTCCCGGCATTCCGGGAATTGATCAGCAAATCGGAAGAGGAAATCGATCATATTGTAAGGAATACCGAAACTCCGTCTTTTGAGAATGTCATTGAAGCCTTAGCCTACTCCGGTGAACAGCTGGACCTGGCCTCGCATATATTTTTCAACCTCAACTCTGCAGAAACCAGCGACGAGCTTCAACAGCTGGCTCAGGAGATCTCTCCCATTTTAACAGAGTATTCTTCCAAAATCTCTCAGAATGAAGCTTTGTTCAGTAAGATCAGAAAAGTCTATGAAAACCGGGAAGAATACTCGCTTAATGAAGAACAGGAGATGCTCCTGGAAGAGACGTATAAAGGTTTTGTAAGAAGCGGAGCACTTCTGAATGAAGAGGATAAAGAAAAACTGAAGAAAATCAATATGGACCTTTCTTTAAAATCCCTTCAGTTCGGGCAGAATGTACTGGCTTCCACCAATGCCTATTATAAGCATATCACCCGTAAAGAAGATCTGGCCGGTATTCCGGAGGCTATCCTGGAACAATATGCCGAAGAAGCAAAAGAAAGAGGCCTCGAAGGCTGGGTAATTACATTGCAATACCCAAGCTATATCCCCCTGATGACCTACGCCGAGAACCGTGAACTCAGAAAGGAACTGGCATTGGCGAACGGTAGAAAGTCGTTTGACGGAGGCGAGTTTGACAATCAGGTACTTATTAAAGAACTCCTTCAGCTCAAGCAACAGAAGGCAGAGCTTCTGGGTTATGCCAATTATGCGGAATATGTGCTGGAAGAAAGAATGGCCAAATCTCCAGATTCGGTGCTAAATTTCCTGAATGAACTTTTAACCAAGGCAAAACCGTTTGCCGAAAAGGAAATCGAAGCACTGGAAAGCCTTGCTAAAGCAGATGGAATTGAAGTCCTGCAAAGTTATGACCATGCTTATTACGCTGAGAAACTCCGCAAGCAGAAGTTTGACCTCAACGATGAGGAATTAAAACCTTACTTTCCGCTGGAACAGGTACAGGAGGCTGTTTTCGGGCTATCGGAAAAGCTTTTCGGGCTGACGTTTAAAGAGCGTACCGATATTCCTAAATACCACGAAGATGTTAAAACATACGAAGTACAGGAAAACGGAACGTATAAAGCATTGCTGTATGTTGATTACTTCCCGAGAAAAGGGAAAAGGGCCGGAGCCTGGATGACCAGCTATAAAAATCAATACAGGAAAAACGGTGATAATTCAAGGCCACATATTTCAATCGTTTGTAACTTTACAAAGCCTACGAAAAATACGCCAAGCCTGCTGACTTTCCAGGAAGTGACCACCTTATTCCATGAGTTCGGCCATGCGCTGCATGGAATGCTTGCTGACACCCAATATCCAAATTTATCCGGCACGTCTGTAAAATGGGATTTCGTAGAACTACCTTCGCAGTTTCTGGAAAATTTCTGTTACGAGCCGGAATTCCTGAAAACATTTGCCCGCCATTACCAGACGGGGGCTGTACTTCCTGATGATAAGATCAGGAAAATAGAACAGTCCAAGAATTTCATGGAGGGTTACCAGACTTTGAGACAGATCGGATTCGGAGTCCTGGATATGAATTACCACACCAGGCCTTCAGAGTTTGAGCACAAAAGTGTAAAGGAATTTGAGGATGAACATACAAAAGCCACACAACTGTATCAATCCAATCCTGAAACAGCAATGAGTCCCAGCTTCTCCCATATCTTCCAGGGTGGTTATTCCGCCGGGTACTATTCCTATAAATGGGCGGAAGTACTTGATGCTGATGCTTTCCAGTATTTCAAGGAAAACGGGATTTTCAATCCTGAAGTAGCAGCAAAATATAAAATCCTGCTTTCTTCCGGCGGCACAAAAGACCCGATGGAACTGTACAAAGCCTTCAGGGGAAGCGAACCCAAAGTGGAAAGCCTTCTGAAAAGGGCATTCGGATAACAGATCATCTAAATTCATACAAAGGACAGCCCGGAGCTGTCTTTTTTTTGTAATTTTAGCTCTGATAGAATTAAAATCAACTGCCTAATACACATCCATATGCTTCTAGCCATCCTTCTACCATTTCTTTCATTCATGATCCGGGGGAAAATCATCACCGGAATCATCTGCATGATCCTTCAGTTCACTTTGATCGGATGGCTGCCCGCTGCTATATGGGCCGCTTTATCCCTGCAGAATGCGAGGGCTGAAAAACGGAACGAGAAGCTGATCCGGGCTGTAAGGGAAAACCGTAAATAAAATAATTCGACCCATATTATAATACCCTGATTTTCAGTACATATTATATATTTTTACATCAAGTACCGGCAGAATTTCAAACATGAAAAAATCTCGGATCCGGAAATATAAATCCGTAATCAAGGTCCTGCATTAATCTGGAAGAGGATATTATTCGACCTTGAGACTCCTGGAGTCCATCATAAGCTCCGTTTTGCTGTGCAGCGATTACCGAAGCCTTTGAAGGATGCTGCGGTGCCACTACATTATACAATTTCTCTTCTGAATGCTGGCTGATCATTTGTTCAACCACGGCAGCTATGTCTGCATAATGAATATGGTTTACCAGCAGTCCGGTATCAGCAATACGGTACCGGCTTAAAAGCCTGTCATCCCCCATCAGTCCGCCCAGCCTGAGAATATTGGCTTTAGGATAGCGTGCCCGGATCATACTCTCTCCCGGAACCTGTTCCGGCAGGAGATCATCTTCTGTAAATTCCTGCTGAATGTCAGGATAGACTCCCGTAGAGCTCATAAAAAAAAGCTGCCCTTTAAAATCGCCGATAAAAGAGGAAAGGTTCCGGAATCTTTTTTCAATGATTTCGGTATTCATTCTTTTTCCTGACAGGGTCACCGTAACGATTAAGACATCCGGATGATCAGCCAGATCCCATGCTGCAGTATTCCGGAATTCACCTTCAGCATCAAAATCAATCAGCGCAGTTCGATAGCCTTTTGAAGTAAGTCCTTCAATTTTTTCAGGCGATGTGGTAGTACAGTATACAGCGTACTTTCCTGCAAGCTTTTCAGCAATCCTGGTTCCGAGCCAGCCGCAGCCTATGATTCCAATCGTATTCATAATCCAGATTTAATCTGCAAAAATACTTATTTCCAGGCCGGTATCCTATTCAAACACTGTTTAAACCAATAGATATGTTGATATAAATTGCATATTTCTAAACTAAAACAGTATTATGACGGCAAATATTTGTGCTTCAACCAACGATTTTTACCAATGTGACATGGAATGCATATTAAAATCCTTTATCTCTTATGAAAAACACATCTAAAATAAAGTTTTTTCTTTATCTTAGTTAACGAAACTTATTTATCACCAATTCTATAAGCAGAGTCCGATTATGGCAGAACTTTATTTCATCAAGCTTCATCCTGTTATTGCCAGAATCAATTTATATAATGCCATCTGCCGCAAACCGGAAGACATCCTCCATTTTCTGCCTGAAGATCAGAATGCCTTTTTGGAGGTCCTCAAAAGTAAAGCTAAAGAAAATGTAGAAAACCTGAGTAATGAAGAACTTTCATGCATCGTTGCGTGGGCCAAAAAGTTAGCTGATGCAAATCAGGAAGATCTGCAGACAAGACTATTCATCAACGGGATTGATATTTTTCACCAGATAACCGAACCAAATACAGCGGATCAGTTTGTGGATATTTTCTCGGAATACCAGGAGATTTCCGGTGAACGCTTTGGTACTCACATGAAACCTGATCAGTTCAGCTATTTCCTGATTTACGGAATTTTATTCACCAGTATGTTTAACCCCCATGCGCTTAATGAAACAGCCCAGTATCTGAAAAAAGAATTCAGCAAACAGTTTGAAATGGCTGAGAGGCAGTATGCCCTGCACCGGCAAACAGATCACGGAAAGGATTTTTCGGCGCTTCATGCTGATTTTACGGCACTTTATGATCTTATCCGGTTTTCTAAGGACCATATTACACTTCTGCGGTACTCTTCCTGAACATTGAAATCAGGCACTTAGCCTCGGGCTTCTTCGGAAACCCTGCTGTTTCTTGCCTTCGCCAGCATCGGAATTGAAATAAGGCCCATCACCAGCATAATTGTGATCTGTAACGGCAATGATATAAAAGAATAGGTCAGTCCCATTTCTCCGCCCCATTCAGCACTTCGACCCATGGCAATGAATAAAGCCATAAAACCGTATTTCATAGCCAGGTTAAAGGCACCGATCCCCCCGCTGGCCGGAACGATCATTCCGAGTGTCCCCACCACAATAATGAAGAATCCGTCTGCGATGGTAAAATCTGAAGTTTCAGGCAAAGCAAAGCATACCAGATAAGCAGCAAGGTAATAGGAAACCCAGATCCCAACCGTATACAGGATAAATTTTCCTTTTTGCTTTAATCTGAAAATGGAGGTAAGGCCCTGGAAAATCCCGTTGATGAAATTGATGATTTTGTCCAGAACAGGAACTTTAGCCAGCTTTTTCCGGAAAGCGAAGAACAGCCCGATCCCTGCCGCCAATATAACAATGCCAATGATAATTTTATTGGGATCCACCTTAATTCCCGACTGATGGTAGAAAGACAGGATAGCATCATATTTAAAAATGAACGTCAGCCCTAAAAAGCCCAGCATACACATCAGATCAACCACCCTTTCCAGGATAATGGTTCCGAATGACTGGTCCACAGGAACTTTTTCCACTCCATAAAGGGCCGTTGCCCGTGCTACTTCACCGCTTCTCGGAATGGTAAGGTTCATCAGGTATCCAAAAGAAATAGACCAGAGAGAATTGGAATTTGAAATTGTATGCCCCATAGGTTCCAGGAGGAGGTTCCAGCGTATGGCGCGCAGCCAGTAGGCGGCAATCCCGAAACATGCGGCAAACAATACCCAAAGGTAATCCGCTTTGGAAAGGGATTTCTGAATCACTTTAAAATCCAGCCCTCTCAGTGCAAGCCATAAAAAAAAGCCTGCAAAAGCAAGCGAAATAACTACCGTAAGCACGGACTTTAAAGGTTTTGTAAAGCTTTTCTCCATGGAATCAGGTAAGAAGATTGGTTTTTTCATCCGGGAAAACAATTTTTGGCTGGAACGCCTGCGCTTCTTCCGGGGTCATCTGTGCATAAGCAATAATAATAATGATATCATCACGCTGCACCTTTCTTGCGGCAGGGCCGTTGAGGCAAACTTCCCCTGATTTTCTCTTTCCTTTGATTACGTACGTATCAAACCGCTCTCCGTTGTTTACATTAACAATATAAACCCTTTCTCCCACTACCAGACCGGCTGCCTCTATCAGCTCTTCGTCTATGGTAATACTTCCTATATAATTAAGGTCCGAAGCCGTAACTCGTACCCTATGAATTTTAGACTTGAAAACTTCGATTAACATGCTGCAAATTTATTAATAATAATTTACAAAATGTAATTTCGTTTGAATTTAAAACTCCCAGATTTACAGCCGCTTAATTTTAGCAAATGTAAATCTTTATGGTTTTGCTTACTTAATTCTCATCAATAAACAATAAACCATCAATACTTGATATAAATATTTAGGAATTCATAAAATTAAAAAATTACTTTCAAAATTTCCTAAAGTCAATACAGATAAGCATTTGGCATAATTTTAGCAACGGATAACGTAGATTTTACGTAAAATATAAAATTATCATATTTTAACTGATTTTGATGAAATTTAAAAAAATAACATAAATTCCATCCTGAAAATTGCACATATGAAAAATTGTTTTATATTTGCTTCAACTACGAATTAACATTAATATTAAAAATTATGAACAAGTCTGAATTAATCGACGCTATCGCGAAGGATGCCGGAATCACTAAGGTGGCTGCCAAAGCAGCTTTGGAATCTTTCATTACTAATGTAACTTCTACTTTAAAGAAAAAGGACGGAAAAGTTTCTTTAGTAGGATTCGGTACTTTCTCAGTATCTGAGCGTGCTGCAAGACAAGGAATTAACCCTGCAACTAAAAAGCCGATCAAAATCGCAGCTAAAAAAGTAGCAAAATTCAAAGCGGGAGCTGATCTTTCACATGCAGTTTCAGGAGCTAAGAAAAAATAACACACGACGTGCCAATACACTGAAGGCTGCCTCTTATGAAGCAGCCTTTATTTATATATACTGATCAGCATCACGGTGCAAGGCGGGAAATCTTCCAGTCCACCCCATCTAATATGTACAGGATCCTGTCATGCAACCGGTTTGGCCTTCCCTGCCAGAATTCTATTTCATAAGGCCTTGCTATATAGCCTCCCCAGTTTTCAGGTCTTGGAACTTCGGTATTTTCATATTTTTCTTCGAGTTCTTTAAGCTTATATTCAAGAAATTCACGATCCGGGATAACCTCGCTCTGCGGAGATACTACAGCTCCCAGCTGACTACCTTTTGGCCTCGAGTGGAAATAGCCATCACTCAGGTTGTCTGCAATTTTTTCTAAATGCGCCTTTATGATTACCTGTCTTTCCAGTCCCGGCCAGAAAAAATGCAGGCAGGCTTTATGGTTCTTTTCTATGGATCTTCCCTTCCGGCTGTTATAGTTGGTATAAAAAATAAAACCTTCATACGTATATGATTTCAGGAGCACCATTCGGGTACGCGGACAACCGTCATCTTCCAGGGTGGAAACAGCCATCGCATTGGCTTCAGAAATATTCGGATGGGCCCCTGCTTCGGAATACCAGTCCCTGAACTGTTCAATGGGATTATGTTTTACCTCACTTTCAATAAGTTGGGACTTATCATAGACTTTTCTTTTATCATGCAGGTTTTCCATAAATATTTTTATTAAATTTGAGTATGAATTACTCATACAAAGGTAAAATATTAATTTCCACACCTGATATTTCCGGGGATATTTTTTCAAGATCCGTATTATTGGTCATCGAACACAATGACCAGGGTGCATTTGGCTTAATATTGAATAAGAAGAACGGCCAGATGAGTGACAGGTTCAAAGAATTTTTCGATTTCAAAATTGAAGTATACGACGGTGGCCCTGTAGAGAATGACAAGGTGCTTTTCATTGTGAAAGGAAAGAAGGTCACTGAAGTATATACTGAAATCACGCATGAATTTTATCTTACAGAAGATATTGAAAATATCATCAGTGCCGTTTTGAACGGTGAACTGAGTATCCATGATGTGAAAATCTTCTCAGGATATTCCGGGTGGTCGCCCATGCAGCTGGATAACGAAATCCAGAAGAAAGTCTGGACTGTAGTAGACGTCTACAACCTGGATTATACCTTGCCTAATGACCAGACGCTCTGGAAATCCATCATGCAGAACCTGGGCGGAGAATTCCTGCTATGGGCCAATTCACCGGAAGATATATCGCTTAATTAACCGTCAGTTTTTCATGGCGTTATATTAACATAACTTTAAGAGTATATTACACAATTATTACCCAGGAAATACCGTTATTTGTTTAACTAAAATTTCAACATTATGAAAGGATTGATAAAACTTATCCTCAAGCGTTTCCAATATTCCTCTTTAGAGCTTAAACCTGTTGTTATAAAGACTAATATTAGAAAATAAAAACTGCAGGATACACTTTCCTGCAGGTATTATCATATTTCTGATGTATCAGAATAAAACCCGGTAAAGGACAATCTTAAAATTTTGTTGTTTACCGGGTTTGCCAATTTTAGAATTGCTGCTTCCAGCGTTCTATCATTTCCGTAAAACGGATATTACCAAACGTTTTATTTCTAATTTTCCCTACCGGGAATATTCCTTTTTCATCAGATACCAGCAGGATCTCTTCTGCCTTCTGGGACTCAAATGCAATGATTTCATGTTCCTGGATATCGGCCAGCTTATTCTTGTGTAAAAACGTGACCAGGTTTTCAAGCAGAGGAGAGATATACGCGCCTTCTGAATGTTTAGGTATCTTTATCGTGTCACCTTCGAGGAACAGCAGGTTTCCTGAAGTGGTACGTGCAATCCTTTTATTCGGGTTGAGCAAAATAACGTCATCCAGGTCATTTTCCTGGGCGTAAATTTCCCCGTAAATATTTTCCGGGCAATGTACCCTGATATTGCTTAATAAATTGTTATTAACATTGATTTCTTTGATCAGGTCCAGCTCCAGCAGCCTGGGCTGGATGGCAATAACATCTTTCTCTTCCGCTTCATAAAAATAAGACACCGATGATGCGGCCAGCATTCCTTCATCCTGATTCCTGAAAACCTGGAAATGAATAATCCCGTTAAGAATGCCTTTTCCTTCTATCACTTCACTGCGGAAAAGATGCTGGAAAAATTCCAGGGTATAGGTAAGCGGAATGTTCATCCGCATTTTTCTCATGGAAGCCATCAGGAAGAAATAACACTCTTCATCCATAATGAGCTGAGCATTGCTGATGAAAAATGAAACCTTAACAGAATCCCCCGTCATAAAAGCCCTGTTCCTGACCTGTAATTCACCTGATGTAAAATATTGATTTTCCAATTTTGCTGATTTATTGATAAAAAAATAATGAACGATAAATCGTTCATCAGTAATCAGAGCGCATTAAACCCTCTTAAGCCGCTCCTAATTTAATTCTAAGGTTTTCAATAAGGTTTTCCCAATACATGGCATTTTCTTCCTCATCTCCCTCTTCACAGAAATCCGTAATATTCAGGGCAAGATCCTCTGTAATATCATCAACCGTAATGGTCATTTCAAAAAAATGTTTGGTCCCTTCATCCTCTTCCCATCTGAAACGGACAAAACCTTCAGGCTTATATCTAATCAATGTTGCTTTCTCAGCAGGGCCTCCTCCCCAGCTAAAAAAGAAATCATCACCTTTCTCCGTAACTTCATCCGCAAACCATTCGGAAAGCCCTTCAGCGGTCGCCAGATATTCGTATAAAATCTCTGACAGACAATGCATTGGGAATTCGTAATGGACTTTATGTTTCGACATATAATCTTTGTTTTATCGTCCCGCAATATATAAATTAATTTTTTTATTACGCAAACTTGTAATTACTTTTTTATATAATCCATATGATATTTATCAGAGATTTTTAAATGCGTGTTTAACTGTATTTCAAATGAAAAACCCCTCAGGAAATGAGGGGTTGCATGATCAGTTATTATTTAAAACATCAAGGATTACAGCGCATCCTTCACGGATCTCATCTAATGAGATCGTCAGCGGAGGGGAAATCCTCATGTATTCGTTCCTGTAAAGCTGCCAGAAAACAATCAGTCCTTTTTCCATGCATTTTTTGGCTACTTCCAGCGTATATTCCGGAGCACCGAGGTTGACGGCCAGCATCAGTCCCTTACCGTTGATATTTTTAATCTTCGGATGAACCAGCAATTCCCTGAATAATGCCTCCTTTTCATCTACCTCATCCATCAGCCCGCTTTCCAGTACTTCTTTCAGAGTGGCATGACTCGCAGCAGCGATCAGCGGATTTCCGCCAAAGGTCGTAATGTGTCCCAGTTTTGGGGAGTGGGTTAAGGTTCCCATAATTTCACGGGAACTCATAAAGGCTCCTACCGGCACTCCGCCGCCCATTCCTTTCCCCATCACGAGGATATCGGGAACGATTCCGAAATGCTCGAATGAAAACAGCTTTCCGGTCCTTCCGAAACCCGGCTGAATTTCATCCAGGATCAGAAGTGCCCCCACTTCTTCGCATCTTTTTTTAAGCTTTCTGAGATAGTCTCTATCCGGAACCAGAAACCCTGCCGCTCCCTGTATGGTTTCCAGGATCACACAGGCTGTTTTTTCGGTAATCAGGTCAAGGTCCTGCTCATCATTAAAGCTGATGAAGGTAACCATCGGCAATAAAGGCCGGAATTCACGCTTATGAATTTCATTTCCGGACACACTGAGTGCCCCATGGGTGTTCCCGTGATAGGAGTTTTTAAATGATATGATTTCTTCCCTTCCGGTATAGCGTTTGGCCAGTTTAAGGCTTCCGTCAATGGCTTCCGCCCCGCTGTTGACCAGATAGGTAATTTCCAAAGGATCCGGCGTGGCTTCCGCAAGCAGCCTGCATAAGGCTACAGGCTGTTCCTGGGCATACTCTCCGTATACCATTACATGGAGGTATTGGTCTGCCTGATCTTTAATGGCTTTAACCACTTTTGGATGGGAATGTCCCAGGGTATTGGCAGAAACACCGGCTACGAAATCAAGGTATCTTTTTCCGTCTTTTCCGTAAATATAACTTCCTTCCGCTTTTTCCACTTCAAAACCTGCCGCATAGGGTGTTGTCTGAGCCTGGTAGGCAAAGAAATCTTTTTGCATTTCCATTCGTTAAAATTTCAGCAAAGCTAGTAAAGATTTTTGAAAATCAGAGTTTCAGAAAGATCGGTCATTAATGATATGCTGATAGGCATAGAAAAAGGCCGGTCAGGAATAAGATAAAATCCTGGTGAAAATCAGACAGAATAATCAGTGTCATAACTTCTCTGCACCCTTTACATAAAAATCACCCTTACGAATAAGGGTGATACACCAAATCACAAAATATTAATATAAATTCACCTCATGTTTTCACCCCTTCATGATTCAAATATAAACAAATTCCTGAATAATAATATGAGTATGACAAAAATTTAACATTTTTTCTGAAATTATTTTCCGAGTATTAAAGTATATCGTTATTATAAATTAAGTAAATTAAATATTTAAATCCTTTTTCGGATTTATAATTGAAAAAGGATTAATATATAAACCACTGATTAACAACAATAAAAAATCCGTTACAAAAGAGGTAACGGATTGTTTGTATCCTGTAAAGCTTCATTTTACCTGCGTGTCCGCTTAGGCTTTTTGGCTTCTTCTTTAGCTTTTTCCTTTTCAATATTTTCCTGGACCTGGTCGTAGAGCGAAGTGTCCGCCTGATATTTGACCTCTTCATAGTTCGGCGAGTCTACCAGAATATCCTGCCATTTCCTGATCCTGTCTTTGGTATTCCAGTTAAAATCCGGGAATTTCCTTTTTGACGGTTCTATCATGCTCATCGGATACGTATCTGAATTGGCTCCGACACTGCACGAAATAATCTGAAGAGCCTTTTCTTCAAACAAAGCTCCGATAATACCACAGGTGGATAGCGTAATTCCCACCCGCTCCGGTTTTTTCGTCTGTTGGTTTTCTTCATCTACATAGACAATAGACTGTGCATTTCCGATAACCTTGGCTTCTTTGATATTATTATTCTGGTAATAGACGGTCATGAACTTTCCTTTAACCTGGTTGAATTCATCCTTCAGGCTCAGTGAATCCACTTTGCTGATTGCAAATGCATTCCCCAGTACTTTCAGGGAGTCTATATTCTCGGTCTGGGTATTGAAATAGGCTTCCACCTTATCTCCGGTAACCTGTTTTTCACCGCTCCAGAGATAGGGGTCCCTGTACATATGCATGACACCATCCGTTTCATTGAAAGCAATGGAATCGGCCCTCCCCTGAGCATTGGATTTATAAAAACGGGCTTTACGAAATGCCCTTAAAAAGCTTTTTTTCACTGTAGCATCCATGGAGTCCGGCCTTTGGTATGAAATAATCTTCTCCGATGCAAAATACAGGGAATCTTTTTCAAATATCTTGACCGCATACGGATTTTTAGTCATCATCGCGGAATCCTTCTTTTCGAATATTTCTCCGTACCCGCCCTTGATATACCTTTTTTCATTCGGATCATCCAGGGTTACATTTCCTGTCGCAGTTCCGAACCCCGTAAGCTGATTATAGTACATATCATCTCCGGTAAGGATCTTATCGTTATAAAAAATCCTGGAATTCTTTTTCAGAAAGGCTTCTTTGGTATTCATCTGATAGGTTCCCAGCTCGGTGTAGACCCTGTTTCTGGGATTCTTACGGCTCGTAATCGTGGTTGGACCAAAAAATTCCGCAATTTTCGTGTTCTGGTTCTGCTTGATGTTGGGACCTTCAATAATATAGTCGGGACTATCGATCTTGACATTGCCTACAAAATCGATCATTTTGGTATCGAGGAAATAAGTAGCGGATTTGGTATACATCACATTCTGTCCGTCCGTGATGGTCCCTCCTGTATTGAAATATGCCTGGTTGGAAAGCCGGTCATAATACAGGATCTCCGTTTTGATCGTCTGTTTCGGATCGGTAAGAACGACATTTTTACGGGCAACCCCTTTCTGGGTATTGGCATCATATTCCATTTCCCCGGCTGTGATAACCGAACCGTCGGTATTCTGAAGCCTGGTATTCCCTATAGCCTTAACGAAGTTTTCTTCATCATAAATGATGACTTCATCTGCGGTAAGTATGGAGCCCTGATGTTCAATCTTCACATTTCCGGTGAGATAACGGTTACCGTCATATTTAGCAGGATCCTTAATGATCTTATCAGCATTGATGATGTGAATCCTGTCCTGTGGATTCAGCTGCGGCGGTGTGGCATTTTTAACCGGGTTCTGAAGATACGGGTCCCTCTGCGCAGGCTTTAGTTTTTCCTGTGCGAAGACTGACGTTGAAACCAGAAATAACAGAGCAAATAAAAACCTCATTGATCAGTCATTCTTGGTACCGTAAAAATACAGCGAATGGGAATCGATTTTCACGCCGAAAGCGTCTTCTATAGCTTCTTTTATTCCCTGGATCCTCGGATCACAGAATTCGATGATTTCCTCTATCTCCTTATCGGAATCTTTTTTATAGATCACCAGGTGATCATGCTGTTTATCGAAATAAGACTTCTCATAGGATGAAGACGTCAGGGTCTTTTCTCCGAACTGGTGCTTCCGGATCAGCCCGGCATCCAGGAAGATCTCAATAGTATTGTAGATGGTCGCTTTGGAAACATGGTATTTCTTCTGCATCATCAGCAAATACAGGTCATCCACATTGAAGTGGTGGTCCATATTGTAGATTTCCTCCAGTATCGTATATCGTTCGGGCGTGTTTCTGAAACCTTTTTCTAATAAATAGTTTCTTAACACATCTTTGATTAAGGCAATATTTTTCTCTTTTTGTAAAGTATCCATCAAAAAAATTATCTACAAATTTATTGAAATTTATTGAATTAGACGAAGATGTGTTATGTTAAAGAATTTAACTATTATGCCTGAAAAACTCTGACTGTTCTATTCTGGAGCCTGCAACACACTCTTCTGTAATAGGGGCCGATTCCACCACGACATTATGTGAAGTCACGCCCCATGCCTTGAAATCGTCACTTCCGATATATTTTACGAAGTTATAAATATTGAGGATGATCTTCTCTTTTACCGTTAACAGAATATCGTTGATATAGGTATTATCTATGATCACATATTTTAGATCCGGAGGAATATTATGTGCCCTGAGCGACGGGTGGCTGCTCCTTGAAGGAATAGTCCCGTCTGCCATCAGATCCCTCAGTACCATGTCAAAATAATCATTGATCCTTCTGTCGATCTTAAATCCTAACAGGAAATTAATCTTATAGATGGTTCCCGGCAGGACTTCATCTACGGTATATTTAAAAGTATATGGATCCTCCTGGTTGACGATATTCAGGATGAAGTAATGATCTGCCCTTTTAGGCTGTTTCTTGATGATGGAATAGATGATTTTAGACTCCACTTCCCCATAGCGTTTGGCACGGCTCAGATAAGCTAAGTTAGTCGCATATTTGGGAATGGTCTCATCCAGTTTCATGTCCTTGATGATCGGGATATAATTGTCCAGCTTGACAAATTTGATGAATTTAGTCTTGATCTGACGGCCGTTATACCATGCATACATGCATACTCCGATAGAACCGGCCAGAACTACTGTGATCCAGCCGCCTTCGAGGAATTTAATCACGTTGGCACTGAAGAATCCAAGTTCGATAGCCATATAGACCATCGCAAAGACCAGGATAAATACTTTATTAATCCGCTTTTTAAGCAGCCAGAATACCAACAGTATCGTCGTCATGAGCATGGTTACCGTAATGGAAAGCCCATACGCCGCTTCCATTTTCCCGGATTCCCTGAAATGGAGCACCACAATGATGCAGAAGAACAAAAGCCCCCAGTTGATCCTAGGGATATACATCTGCCCTTTAACCCCTGAAGGGTAATCAATTTTCTGGTTCGGCCATAAATTCAGTGACATGGCTTCTGAGAAGATCGTAAACGAACCCGTAATCAGGGCCTGGCTCGCAATGATAGCTGCTGCTGTTGCAAGAATAACGCCCGGTACGATCATCCATTCCTGCATGATCCCGAAAAACGGATTCATAACCGAAAACCCCGGCTTACCATAGTTGCTCAGCAGCCACGCACCCTGTCCAAGGTAGTTCAGGATCAGCATGATTTTTACAAAACCCCAGCTTACACGGATGTTTTTGGCTCCGCAATGCCCAAGATCGGAGTATAATGCTTCAGCTCCCGTAGTACACAGGAAAACCGCCCCTAAAATAATAATGGCGCTGGGTGAATCAGCAATGAGTTTATATGCATAATACGGATTGAAAGACCGCAGGATCTCGAAATTTTCGCTCAGGTGCGACAATCCCAAACCTCCCAGCACAAGAAACCAGATGACCATGACCGGCCCGAAGAATTTCCCGATGAAGCTGGTCCCGAACTGCTGCACGACGAATATAACGATAAGTATTCCAATAGTAATAGGAACCACAGGCGTATGCGGATTATAGATCTGCAGACCTTCTATCGCTGACATTACCGTTAGAGAAGGTGTGATAACCCCGTCAGCTATAAGTGCTGCTGCTCCCACAATAGCAATGAGATACAGCCAGCCTTTTTTAAGGTTTTTCACCAGCGAGAAAAGAGCCAGGATACCTCCTTCTCCTTTGTTATCAGCCCTTAAAGCAATAACTACATACTTGATGGTGGTTTGAAGCGTGAGCGTCCAGATAATACAGGAAAGTGCTCCTTCGATGTATTCGTTAAAAGGCATGGTATTGCCCGCTCCCCGTGCGTTAACAATCGCTTTCATTACGTAAAGCGGTGAAGTACCAATATCTCCGAAAACAATTCCTAAAGAAACCAGTACTCCAATAAAAGAAAGCTTTTTAATATCAAAGTGTTGACCGCTTTCTGTAAGTTCTGCCATATCAGCCAATTTATTTAAGAGCGCAAATTTAAATGAAATTTACAACCCCATGAATTTTTCTTCATGAATATAATAAATGAAAAAACTTCCTTTCGGAAGTTTTTTTCTATTATTTAACGTACATCGCTTTTTTGATCTCCTCTTTTACCTTATCCAGTTTCGGGAACCATTCTGCGAATAGTGCCGCTGAATACGGTGCAGGAGCATCCGGAGTCGTAATCCTCTTAATCGGTGCATCCAGGTAATCGAATGCTTTTTGCTGTACCATATAAGCAATTTCTGAAGCTACGGAACCAAACGGCCATGCTTCTTCAAGCACTACGAGACGATTGGTTTTCTTCACAGATCCTAAAACGGTATCATAATCCAGAGGACGTACGGTCCTAAGATCGATAACTTCAACAGAGATTCCTTCTTTAGCCAGATCTTCAGCAGCCTGGATCGCCAGCTTCATGATCTTACCAAAAGAAACCAGGGTAACATCTGTCCCTTCTCTCTTGATATCCGCTTTCCCGATCGGGATGTAATATTCTTCTTCAGGAACTTCCATTTTATCTCCGTACATCTGTTCAGATTCCATGAAAATTACCGGATCATTATCCTGAATAGCAGTTTTCAGCAATCCTTTCGCATCGTAAGGATTGGACGGAACCACTACTTTAAGTCCCGGACAGTTGGCAAACCAGTTTTCAAAAGCCTGGGAGTGGGTTGCTCCCAATTGCCCTGCAGAAGCTGTAGGACCACGGAAAACGATCGGGCAGTTCCACTGGCCACCGCTCATCTGGCGGATTTTTGCAGCGTTGTTGATGATCTGGTCTATTCCTACCAAAGAGAAATTGAACGTCATGAATTCCACGATCGGCCTGTTGCCGTTCATTGCAGCACCTACGGAAATACCGGTAAAACCAAGTTCTGCGATAGGGGTATCGATTATTCTTTTAGGGCCGAACTCATCCAGCATCCCTTTTGAAGCTTTGTATGCACCATTATATTCTGCAACCTCCTCACCCATCAGATAAATGGATTCGTCTTTACGCATTTCCTCGCTCATTGCCTGTGCAATTACCTCACGAAAAGTATATTCTGCCATATGTTTTAGAAAAAATTAAAGTACAAAAATAGTGTTTTTTTGTTAACACATCACAAACGGCATCTCAATTTAATGAAATGCCGTCTGCAATAGTATTTTAATAAAGATTAATTTACTTTCGTCCAGGTCTGGGTTCTTCCAAGTATGGAAACGCCGAGGTAACCTCTTACATTCAACTGGTCTCCGCTTCGTGTAATGGTGCATTTATAGGTTTTTCCGGTTTTAGGATCTGTGATGGATCCTCCCGTAAACTCATTTCCGTCCTTTTTAAGGCCGCGGATAATTTCCATCCCCAGAATCGGTTTGTTTTTACGGTCATCTTTACATTCCACACAGTTCGCATTGGCCGGCTTTATCAAAAGTTGGGAAATTTTCCCGTAATATTTACCGTCTGATTTCTTATAGATCTCTACAATAGATTTGGCCTGCTTGGTTTCATCGTCTATCGTTTTCCATTTCCCTTCGATCTGTGCAAAAGACATGACACTGAACAGGGAAAAAATAAAGGCTGCTAATAATTTTTTCATATTATGGCTGATTTAATTATCAATGATTTAATTTTAATCGTATGGTTAAAAATATAAATTAATTTCATACAAACAAAACTTTTGTTATCCGTCACATATCAATATGCTGAGTTCCGGCATTGAAAACAATTCCGTTATTCTGTAATCTGTATCAGAGACATCTTTTCGTACTGCTGTTCCCAGGTCTTCGGGTTCAGAAATTTTAGAGACAGCCTGGTGATCCGGTAATGATTTTCCTGATCAACTACGCTGTACTTCCTGCCGACCTCGTTCAGGTGCTCGTCATAAACCACAAGATAGTCTCCCTTTTTTAAGGCACCGGCCTCTACTCTTGGCGTATTTCTTTGGGTATAGAAATCAAAAGCCCAGGGTTCATACCCTTTCAACATGAAAATCCTGTCTTTTTCAATATGATTCTTATTGACAAACTGAGCCAGCTTCAGACTGCCCTGATATTGGGTAAGGACCGGATAAAACTGGGTATTCAGATACAGGTTAACGGCAATGGCGAATATCAACGATGCAAAAACATATTTCCTGAAAAGGTCTTTTTTTGAAAAAACAACTATGATAAGGCAGCCGTAAACTGCTGCTGCCACAAGATACATGATGATATTTGGAATTCCGGTAAAGTATAGGGTAAGAAGAACAATACCGATGAGTACGGCAAAAATGACGAACAGCTGGATGCCATAGAGGATTCTTATTTTCTTAAGGCTGTTTTTCCTGAACATTTCTAAGAGATACGCTGCTGTTAAGACAGACAGGACCGCAATAAGGCCGTTGAGGTAATGCGGAAGCTTGAATTTTGAAGCCGAAAATACCAGCATAACCAGCCAGAATCCTCCTAAAGTAAGGAATTCGTTGCCCTCCGTTTTTCTGAACCTTGTTTTAATAAAGAATGCCGTCTTTTCAAATATGCCGAAATAAAAAGCCAGAGAAAACGGAAGAAATGCCCAGAGCAGGGTATGGAAAAAGAAAAAATAATCAGGGCTGGTCTCCTCAAAACCGCTTGCCGTAAGCCTGTTGACACTCTGGTTAAACAGAATGAACCTTATCCCTTCATCCCCGAACTGAACATGATACGCATACAGGACGGGTAGAATTCCGATGGCAAAACTCAGTGCCGCAATAATGATTTTAAGGTTAAAAAACTTTTTCCAGTCCCGGGAATACAGCAGATAAGCAAAGATACAGAAGCCGATAATCACAATAGCCATAAGCCCTTTTGAGGAAAAGGCCAGAGCCGTTCCCAATCCTGCCAGGATGGCACTGGAAATATGCTGTGTCTTAATGAAACGGACGAACTGCCAGATTGAAAAGATGATGAATCCCGTGAGTACGGCATCGGTCCTTACATCATGGGCAGACAGGATGATCGTCTGTGCCGAAAGAAAAATCAGTGAGGCCAGGTATCCCGTATGTTCATTGTCGTACAGGATTTCCGCAAGCTTTTTAGTGGACAATGCTCCTAAAGCAAGGCAAAGCAGTGCCGGAATCCTATAGGCAACATGGCTGATGCCGAACATTTTCATGGATAGTGCAGCCAGCCAGAAATGAATATGCGGTTTATCCAGGTATGGGTTTTCTCCTTTAAAGATATGAAGGAAATCATTATTCAGGGTCATCCTCATGGCCATGGAGGCATGCTGCGCAGAATCATTTTCCATCAGCGGAATAAAAAGCCCTGAAATATAGACGATTGAAAAGCCAATATAGAGCATGATGATCTGGCGGGACGTCAGCAGTTGATTTTGATTCATCCGGAAGAATAGTTTTTTAGTATTTTTGCAAAAGTTTGCCATGCAAATGTAATAAATCAGGATCAACAAATGAATCATAATCAGTTTTACTCTCTGGTCATTCCCATGTATAATGAACAGGGCAACGCAGGACTTCTCATAGACCGTATCCGGGAGGCTATGGCAGGATACCGCTACGAGCTTATCCTCATCGACGACCATTCGAAAGACGGAACGGTAAAGGAAATCATCGAAAAAAACGATCCGAATGTCGTGCTGATCCAGCTGAAAAAGAACTACGGACAGAGTTCTGCTATGATGGCGGGCTTTGATTATGCTTCAGGGGATTATATCATCACCCTTGACGGGGACCTTCAGAATGACCCAAGCGATATCCCGGCTATGGTAAACCTGCTGGAAAACGGGGATTATGACCTTGTGGTGGGAAAACGCCAGAAAAGGAAAGATTCTTCGGTGCGGACCATTCCTTCCAGGATCGCTAATTTTATCATCAAGAGAACGACAAAACTTAATATTTCAGACCAGGGCTGTGCCCTGAAGGTATTCACCAAAGAAACGGCAAAAGACCTGAACCTGTATGGTGAGAACCACCGGTTCATCAGCTTAATGGCCCATCTGAACGGTGCCAGGATAGCAGAAATGCCTGTCAAGCACCATGCCCGCCAGTTTGGAGTGAGCAAATACGGGATGAACAGGACTTTTAAGGTCATCAATGACCTTCTGCTGGTGCTGTTCAACCAGAAATACCTTTCCAAACCGATTTACCTGTTCGGGAATATCGGGCTGGTAGCATTTATCCTGGGAATGCTGATCAACATGTATCTTCTGATTGTGAAGTTAATGGGCCATGATATCGGCGGAAGGCCTTTGCTGATTTTAGGGGTACTGCTTGTCTTTATCGGGATCCAGTTTTTCACGACAGGGATTATTATCGATATGCTGATGAAGACCTATTACGAATCCCAGAGCAAGCGTCCTTTCAACATCAGAAAAATAACGAGTTTTGGAGAACGCCAATCTTAAAAAAATACTGGTCAATGCGGTGAAAATTATCATCAGCATTGGATTATTGTATTTCGTTTTCAAAAAAATCCCGTTCCGGGAAGTGGCTGGTCTCTGGTCAACCGTCAGTATACCTTATGTGCTGGCTGCTGCTGTTTTCTTTCTGGCTTCGCAGATCCTGTCGACGAAACGCCTGGAGTTTTATCTGGAAGCCAACCGGTTCAGCCTCAGTTTGAGGAGCAACCTGGAGCTTTATTTCCTGGGGATGTTTTATAATTTTTTCATTCCCGGCGGTATTGGAGGCGATGCTTACAAAGTATACCTGCTGAACAAAAAGTTCGGCTGGAGCGCCAAAAAGATCACTTCTGCCCTTTTTAACGACAGGCTGAGCGGTTTACTGGCAATCTGTGTGCTGATCCTGATATCTTCCGGCTTCCTGTTTGAACCGAAATGGCTTCCACTGATTGTTATTGCGATGGTTTCCGGCATTTTTTTAACGCTGATGATCACCAGAAAGTGGTTCCCGGCATACAAACCTGTATTTTATACTACCCTGGCCTATTCTGTAGCCATTCAGGCGCTTCAGGTGATCTGTTTTATGCTGTTGCTGAAAAGCCTGGGTGTTAACGGCCATTTTGCCATTTATACCGTGACCTTTCTGGGGAGCTCCATATTAAGCCTGATTTCCTTTGCGGGAATTGGCGTACGGGAAATGCTATTCCTGCAGGCGTCAAAATATTTTGATTTCGATCCGGCAGTATCCGTATCTGCTTCACTGCTTTTTACGGTGATTACTGCTTTTTTCTCATTCTTCGGAATCTTTTTCCAGCTTAGAAAGCTTCATTTGCACCTTAAACAAAACTGATATGAATTTTATAAAAAATAACCTGGCCAATGCTTTGACGCTCGGAAACCTCTTTTCGGGATGTGTGGGAGCCATCCATCTTATTACAGGGGATTATACCGTTACGGGGCTGTGCCTCATTGTCTCTCTGGTCCTCGACTTTTTCGACGGATTTGTTGCCCGCGCCCTGAAAGCGAACTCCAACCTGGGTGTTCAGCTGGATTCGCTTGCCGATATGGTGAGCTTCGGGCTACTGCCGGGACTGACGATGTTCAAAGCACTGGAACCTTTCGGAAATACCCTGGCCGGTATTGATTTTCCTTTTGACATTCAGTACCTCGGACTGGTTGTGACTCTTTTTTCCTGTCTGCGCCTGGCCATTTTCAATATCGATGACGAACAGAAATACTACTTCAAAGGATTGAATACCCCGTCCAATACCGTCCTCATCTTCGGGCTGTACTATGCTTTTCAGGAAGATCAGAGTTTCGGCTTCCTGTTTGATAATGCCGGTATTCTGATCCTTCTGACATTTGTTTTATCCTGGCTGTTGATCAGTCCTGTAAAGATGATTGCCATGAAATTCAAATCAATGAAGCTGAAGGACAATTACCCTAAACTGGTCCTCCTGATCGGCGCCCTGATCATTTTAGCCGTTTTCAGGACAGTAGGCATCCCGATGGTAGTGATCTACTACATGCTGGTTTCTATGGTATTCCAGAAACAGCTTACCTCGTGACCTGAAGTATTAAGCTGACAAAAACCATTTCAAATTAACCGATTTCAAAATTATCAAACTAAAATAATGAATTTAAAACTCCATAAACCGCTTTGTGTATTTGACTTAGAAACCACAGGAACCAATATTGGCAAAGACCGTATTGTAGAGATCTGTATCCTTAAAGTACATCCTGATGCATCCCGTGAAAGCCGGACCTGGCGTGTGAATCCTGAAATGCCGATCCCGAAGGAATGCAGTGCTATCCACGGTATTTATGAGGAAGATATCAGAGACTGCCCTACCTTTAAAGAAATTGCCCCGAAAGTAATGGAAATGCTTTCAGGTTCGGATCTGGGCGGCTTCAATTCCAACCGCTTCGATGTGCCGCTTTTAGCCGAGGAACTGCTGAGAGTAGGTATGGATTTTGATCTAAGCAAATTCAAACTGGTGGATGCCCAGACCATTTACCATAAAAAGGAACCGAGAAACCTGAGTGCGGCCTATCAGTTCTATTGTGGGAAAACCCTTGAAAATGCCCATTCAGCGGAAGCTGATGTGATGGCTACTTTCGAGGTGCTGGATGCACAGGTGGGAAAATATGAAGATATCCCTAATGAGATCGCTCCTTTAAGTGAATTCACGTTCCATAATAAGCATGCGGATCTGGCCGGGTTTATCGGATATAATGAAAAGCTGGAAGAAGTATTTAATTTCGGGAAATATAAGGGACAGGGAGTAAAAGCTGTTTTCCAGAAGGACCTGGGATATTTCGGATGGCTTCAGAATGCTGATTTCCCGTTATACACGAAAAAGGTATTCACCAAAATACAGTTATCAAGTAAATTTTAATATATGTCAGAACTAGTTCGCTTTAAGTTTTATGAAAATGCCCTTGCTGCCAACAGGGATAAACAGATCCTTGCCGATGCTGGCATCAACAGTTTTATTGCGAACGAACAGCTGATCCAGTCGGACTGGCTGCTGTCGCAGGCTGTAGGGGGAATTCAGCTGCAGGTATTTGACGAAGACCTTGAAAAAGCGGAAAAAGCCTTGCAGGATTATCAGGAAAACGAACAGTTTTCCCTGGAGGTAGAACATACCATTGAAGATCCTGATTATGATTTCACCTGCCCGAAATGCGGTTCCAACCATATTTACAGAGATGACAGCGCAACCAGCTTTTTCGGCATCTCTATCCTCACCAGCCACACCTTCATCTGTTATTACTGCGGCAACGAATTTTCTCATGCCTGACAAAGCATTACTATAACCCATCATTAATCCAATATAAAACCACTCATATGAAGATCATCTGTATAGGAAGAAACTACAGTGAACACGCCAAAGAACTGGGCAATGATATTCCTGAAAAACCGGTCATCTTTATGAAGCCGGACACAGCCATCCTGAAGGGAAATGATTTTTACATTCCTGAGTTTTCGAATGACGTGCATTACGAACTGGAAGTGGTGCTAAAGATTTCCAAAGGAGGGAAATACATCCGGAAGGAAGCCGCACACAAGCATTATGAAGAAATCGGGCTCGGTATTGATTTCACGGCGCGCGACCTCCAGAGCGAACTGAAATCCAAGGGGCTTCCATGGGAATTGGCCAAGGGATTTGACGGTTCTGCGGTAGTGGGAAACTTCTTCAAAAAAGATTCCTATGATCTAGCTAACGTTCAGTTTTCCTTGCTTAAAAACAAGGAAAAGGTACAGGATGGCCATACGAAAGATATGATGTTCACGTTCGATGACATTATCGCCTTTGTATCCCAGTATTTTACTTTACGGGTGGGCGACCTCATTTTTACCGGCACCCCGAAAGGCGTGGGAAAAGTAAATGAAAATGATGTTTTGGAAGCATACCTGGAAGATCGGAAGGTAATTGATATACGGGTGATGTGATAATTCTCCTGTAAATTCAGCATTTTTTCTTATCTTTAATAGCAAAACCAAGCTTATGATTAATATTGTAGTACCCGTAGATTTCAGTGAAAAAACAGAACAGCTCATCAATGGTGCTGTAAAATTTGCTAAAGATGTTAACGGAAAGATTTACCTGATCCATGTTGCGCCTACAGATATCGGTTTTGCCATCGGCGATATGGGTTTTCAGTATTTTCCGGAAGTAGAAGAAAATGAAATCAGAGAAGAATTGGTTCAGCTGAATAAGATCCAGCAGAAAGTTATGGCCCAGGGAGTTGAAAGCGAGCATCTTCTGAAACAGGGGATCGCCAAAGATATGATTTTAGAATATGCACATGATAAGCGTGCAGACTATATCGTCGTAGGTTCCCACGGAAGAAGCGAGATGTATGACGTATTTGTAGGAAGCTTGACCAAAGGCCTGACCAAAAGTTCAGATATTCCTTTGCTGGTCCTGCCTATCCAGGAATAAGCAGTTATAAAAATGACTTCTGCAGATCCCCCAATAAGGCAGCTTTAAGAGATGATGCGTTATCTGCGGCTGAATATAAATTATTAACCATTTGATTTCAGTATTCTGCTGATCTTTTAAACCATCAGTTTACCATCTTAAACATAAAAAAACCGATCAGACATTGCTGTGCTGATCGGTTTTTTATTATATAACCAATTAATTAACCTTCTTTTTTATAGATCTCAGGATCGTAGTAAGGGTGTTTCCCTTCAGTAGGAGAATGGTAGTCTTTATCTTTGTTGTTCCCCAATCTCGATACCAACACATAGCACCAGTAAGTGAACAATGTACAGCAAACGATAAAAAGAATCCAGTTTAAAACATTGCCAAACGCATCAAAGAAACCGAATGTCCATTTGAAAACTTTGCTTAAGAATAGAAAGAAAGACGTCATTATTTTCCTTTTTTAAATTAACTTTGTACAAATTTATAAAAAATGTTTAAATTACTTTCAAAAGAAAGCAATATTTTTTCAATCCCGGTCTATATTGGTTTTCTTCTTTTGGTAGTTATCATATTTAACATCCTGAATTTCAATACTTATGAAGCAATTATTGAAAGTATTACCTTTCTTGGAATTGCCTTAGCTTATTTCTGCTTCCATACCATTGCCCTGAATTACCAGACGCACCTTCCGCTATTTCTGTATACCTTTTTCATTTTCGGACTGTACCCCGGAAGCCTGGATATAGGGATTGCCGTAGCTCTGTTGACCAACTCCTTTCTCCTGCTTCTGCTTACCAGCACTGATGAAGATATCCGCAAGAAATCATATGTCCTGGTAGGATCTATTATCGCCCTGAACTTTATATTTTTACCGACTACCTGGCCGATGGCATTTTTCGTGATCATCCACCTCATTGCCACCTCAGAAAGGATCGGCCTGAACCTGTTCAGGTTCCTGCTGGGCATGGTGCTGATTGCCTTCAGTTATTTTTCCGTAATGTTCTTCTTTAATTTCAGATCATGGAACTTTGATTATTTCCCCTTCGGAGCCATGAAGATGGTCACAGATTATACCGAATTGTTCCCACTGATTCCTATTGCCCTATTGCTGATTTACGCCGTTTATGACCATTTCAGAAACTACAATAAAAAAAGCCCGGTAAGCCGGTACAAATATACTTTCCTGCTGGTGTTTTCACTGGCACAGCTGATCTCTATTGTTCTGTATATGAACAAAAGCTATGAATATTTACTGCTCCTGGCCTTCCCCTCCAGTATTATCCTGAGCCGCATGCTGAGGTTTATGCCGAAGTACTGGATGCAGGAAGTGAGCCTATGGACCATTATTATAAGCCTGGTGACATTTAAAGCCGGCAATTATTTCCAATTATTTTAAAAGATTATGATTCAGATTGACGATAAATTAATTTCCGAGGAAATATTTTCCGAAGAATTTGTCTGTAACCTTACGAAATGTAAAGGTGCATGTTGCGTGGAAGGTGATGTTGGTGCCCCGCTTGATAAAGATGAGCTGGAGATCCTGGACACTATTTTTGACAAGATCAAACCTTACCTTACCCAGGAGGGCATCAAGGCTCTGGAAGAACAGGGCACATGGACCACGGACCCGATGGACGGCATGTATGTAACCCCAATGGTGGAAGACCGTGAATGTGCCTATGTTACTTTTGATGCAAACGGCATTACAAAATGTGGCATTGAAAAAGCTTATGAAGACGGGGCGGTAGACTGGCAGAAACCTATTTCCTGCCACCTGTACCCTATCCGGATCACGGAATATTCTACATTTACAGCCCTGAATTACCATGAATGGAGCGTATGCAGTGATGCATGCACCCTGGGAAGAGAACTTCAGGTACCTGTTTACAAATTCCTTAAAACCCCGCTGACCCGCAAATATGGTGAAGAATTTTACACGGTTTTAAGCGAAGCTGCTGAAGAATGGAAAAAAGAATATGGTTCCTGATGAAAACTTGTATTTAAATCAAAGAAAAGCCGGACAATGTCCGGCTTTCTTATATACTTGATCAGAATATCTTATTTGAAATCCGCATCGGTAACCCCTGAATTCACCGTTACTTTAGTTGTTTTAATCGTCACCTGCTGGCCTTTGCCTTCAGCTTCGATCACTTCGGGAAATTTAATGCCGTCTACTGTCATATAGCTTTTCATTACAGCACTTCCTTCAGCCATGCCGGATTTGTAAAGCAGGCCGGTAGCAGCGTCGAAATAAAATTTACCTTTATCGGAAGTCAGGACATTATAATCTTTTCCATCAATTTTTTCTACTGTTACTTCCTTAAAGCTGGAAGCATCATATCCTAGAGCATCGATTACCTTACTTTTTTTGAGTTCTGCAATTTTATCGGCAGGAATATCGATCTTTTGTCCCATCTGGTCAAGATATCCTTTCTCACCATCAAACACCTGAACCACTTTCTGTCCCATTACAGATTGCTCAGACCTGAATTTATTACCCATCTTCTTAGTGACCATGGAAATTTCCATTCCCTGTATACTCAGTGTGTTATCCATAATCAAGGATTTTACGGATTCAAGCTTCTCTTTTCCGCCAAGAGCCTTCAGATAATTATCGATAACTTCTTTAGGCGTTAGTTTAGATACTTTCGCTTCCGTTTTTACTGAAGCTGCAGCAGTTGTTTGCTGTGCGGCTAAAGGAGTAGCAAAAAGTGCAGCACATACAAACGGAATGATTATCTTTCTCATAAAGTTAGTTTAAGACGTAAATATAGCAATATTGAGGGAATTAAATACATCTTACCACAAAATAAAAAGCCACCGGAATCCCGGTGGCTCTCTCCTCTCTGTAAGGATGATTATTTTTTCAGCTCTTCCAAAAATTCGTCGTGAGAGATCACGGTTTCTTTCTTGTCTGCTTTCTCAAGGATTACATCTTTAAGTTTAGCCATGGCTACTTCAGAAGAAATCTGCCTTACCTGCTCCTGGTCTTTCAGCATTTCAACAGCATAGCTCTGGATCTCCTCATCCCCTAAGTGGTGGATTCCATAGATCGCCAATTGATTCCTTACTAATTGCTCAGCCTGAGCCAACACATCAGCATAGTCAATTTTCACGTCATTATCCGTCATCAGTTTTCCTTCGATGATCTGGTATTTCAGTTGATTTTTCTCTGCTTCAAGGATTTCTTTAGCCTGATCTTCAGACTGGATATTCTGGTTAGAGAATACCAACCATTTTACCAGGAAGGCTTCCGGAAGTTTAACTTCTTCTTTCTCAGTTACCTGCTCCAATACTTTGTTCACGAAATGAACGTCGGCATTCTGCTGGAAATATTCGTCAAGTTCAGATTTTACTTTTTCCTTAAGGGCTTCTTCAGAAGTGATGTTCCCTTCTCCGTATACTTTGTCAAAAAGTTCCTGGTTAAGTTCAGCTAACTTAAGGCTGTAGAAGTCTTTCACTTTCACTTCCACTTCGTCATGGTGCATGTGCTCCACTTCGTCTTTGCTGAATCCTAATTCTTTAGCCAGCTCTTCATTACCTGCAAGAGTTTCTTTGGAAACTTTTACGGTTCCGTCCATTTTAAGGGACTTCACCAGTTTGAAAGCTTCTTTGTTTTCAGCGGTGATCACCGTATTTTTAGGCTGGTGATTGTGCTCACCTTCGGCACCTTCCTCTACTACCTGAGAGATTTCCAGTGCGATATAGGAATCTTTGTTGATTTTTTCCTGAGGCTCCTGCTCCGCGAAACGCTTCTGCATGTTCTCAATGCTCTTGCTGATCTCTTTTTCAGAGGCTTCCACTTTGTAGTGAGGAGCTTCATATTTAGAAAGATCTATGGTGAATTCAGGCTCATACCCTACTTCAAAAGCTACTTCCAGCTGATCTGCATTGTAATCGAATTCATTTACCGGCTGAGGAACCGGCTGGCCTACAAGTCTCAGTTTGTTTTCGTTTACATAGCCATTCAGGGCATCGGAAACCTGCTTGTTGATTTCTTCGAATGCAATCCCTGCTTCATATTGTCTTCTAACCATACTTAAAGGCACTTTCCCTTTTCTGAAACCAGGAACTTGCGCATTTTTAGCATAATTAATCAACTGCTTTTCTACTTTTTCTTTGTAGTCAGATTTTTCCAATGTTACGGTAAGCAAAGCACTTACGTCATCATGGTTTTGTGCGGTAACCTTCATTATTGATTAAAATTTTAGGTTGCAAAAATATGAATTTTTTATGAAAATAACTCATTTCAAATAAATTCTTAAGCATCAAATATTTATCCATAAAAAACCACCGGGAGTTCCGGTGGTTTTTATCATCATCATTTGTGTATTAGTTAATGATATTATAGGTCGCCTGGGCATCGGTTTCGCCTCCTGTATGGCTTCCGTATACCACTCCGTTCCCGCTTACGGATGAAGCTTCAGAAACCGTAACCGGCTCATGGAATAACGTCAGGATCAGCTGGCTTTGTGCTGATGCATTTTTCACGGCTTTATTAACCACCCATTTTGTTTTCAGGCCTACATGCTTACCATCTGCCCTGGTAGAAGAAGCATCATCGGTACGGGTAAGGGTGATATCAGAATTCGGGAAGTTGTATACCAGGAAATGTTCATCCTTAGCATCCCTGATTTCCTGCGTTGCATCTTCATCGCCGTTTTTAAAGATCACCTCTACACTGTAGGAATGGCCGTCCGTAAGTTTTACATTAGGATTGGACGTGCTGTTCACCTGATAATCATAGACTACCGGTATCCCTGTAGCATCGTCGGTTACTTTAAGAAGGACGTCTGAAAGTTCTTCCTGTGGCAGGTCATCCGCTTCATCATCGCTTCGGTTACACGAAACCAATCCAAGAGATAAAACGATAGCTAAAAGTCCTAAAATAAATGCCGTATTTTTAAATGTATTTTTCATAACTGAGATTTAAATTTGTTAAAATTGATATTTGAGTGTTAAAATAAAATTTCTCCCCATTTCGTCGGAGAAGAATCGTAACCTGTTGAGATAATCCCTGTAGGTTTTATTAAAGACGTTTCGGATTGAAAAATCAATCCCGAAGTTTTTAGACAGATTGACCCCTGCCTGAAGGTTCCAGAGTGAATACCCATCCGGAGGAGTGGAAATATCCACACTCTGCTTGAATGAATTCCCCTCTGAATCATACCTTGTAATGAGGATGTTGTAAACCGGAAACCGCGTTTGTCTGAGGAGCGTATTATTGCTTACATTGACATAAAAGTTCTTCCATTTTTCATTATGATACTCCAGGGTATTGTTAATGTTCGGAGGCATCATAAGGATAAGAGGAACCTGATGTGTGAGGTCCTGGCCGTATACATATGAAGCATTTCCCTTATAGGTAAAATGATCTGAAATCTTCAGCTGTGCATCCACATCAATCCCATACATCTTGGCGTCGATCTGTTGGTATGAATAAACGACAAAATCACCTCCCCACTGGGTATTCTGGTACCCCGTAGGAATCTGGTTGATGAAGTTTTTAGTATGAAAGAAATAAGGGTTTACGGAGATATTAAGTCCCTGCAGCAGGTTGATCCTTGCATCGGCAATCAGGTTGAACTGATCTCCCACCTCATTTTTCATCCGCATATCCCCTTTTTCTATGATGGCTGCGGAATGGTGAAGCCCGTCTGCAAAAAGTTCTGCAATATTCGGGGACCTTGCCACTCTGGCGTAATTGAATTTAAGGCTGAAGTTGTCCGCAGGGCGGTAAACAATACCCGCATTTGCTGAAATATTGTTGTAATTCAGCTGCGGCCTGGTCAGGATCCTGTTCTGGTTGATCCGCACTACAAAATCCTTGTAATCATTTGCATACAGCTTATTCCAGTCTGACAGGTCATACCATTTGGTCACATCATAACGGTCGAAATCATATCGTCCGCCCAATTCAACCTCAAGCTTAGGCAATACTTTGTATTTATACACAGAGTAGATGCCTGCATAATACCGGTCGTAATTAGGAATTAAACGTCTTGCCTCTGTCTGAGGATTGGAATAATTATTCTGATATCCTGCATCAATCCCTGTTTCAAGGCTCCATTTTTCTCTTTCTATAAGGTGGTTGATGTTCAGGTCATTGGTAATCAGTTCCAGATCCAGGCCTGGTTTTTTGCTTAATGCTTCCGTACGGCGGATGTCATATTCTTTCCTGTGGTTATACTGGAAACTGTAGGTAGCGGTCAGCTTTCCGAAATCCCCGAACCTCTGGTACGCAGAAATCTTAGCAATATGATGTTCGATTTCCTGTCTGGGATTATCGATATCATAAGAGAAATCCCTTCTGTAAATAGGCAGTTTGGAAGACAGGGCTTCATACAGGTCTTCTGCAGATCCTACATGTGAACTTCTTAAAATCCCGATGGAATTGTCTGTGAGGTAGTAATCAAAAGAAAATCCTTTGTCAAAATTCATCTTCTGTACCCCGAAATTAAATCCATAGTTCTGGACGCCGGTATTCATCAGGCCGTAATCGGCTGTCTGAAGATCGCCCAGCTTTTTAAAGCTTCCGTTGGTTTTCACGGCCCAGCCGTCTTTCCAGGTTTTGGCCAGTTTTACGTTAAGGCCTGCACCGCGTCCGTTGCTGATGCCCGATAAGGATACTGCACCTATGAGGGTATCTTTACGCGGCAGGATCTGAGGCTGCAGCACAACCACTCCTCCCACGGCGCCGCTGCCGTATTTAAGCGCAGATGCGCCTTTGATCACATCAATATGCTCAAAGTTGTTTACATCTACATTCGGAGCGTGCTCTACTCCCCATTCCTGCTCTGCCAGCCTTACTCCGTCATTAATGATGGATACCCGGCTGCCATACAGGCCATGGATGATCGGCTTTGAAATATTATTACCGGTTTTCAGCGCGTTAACTCCGGAAATATTCGTGAGCATATTACCGAGGTTTTCCGTAATATTCCTGGATATGTCCGTTTTATCGAGCGTCTTTACCACCATGCTGCCATTATTTTTGTGGCTGCCATGTACGGTCACCGTTTCAATTTCTCCGATATGGTGTTCCAGCGTTATGGCGAGCTGCAGGTTTCCGTTTACCGTTACGTTTTCAGTATAATCATGACAGTCCGGATGCTTAGCCAGCAAAGTATAGGTTCCGGCAGGAATGTCTCCAAACGAAAACCTTCCTTTACCATCGGTTTTCGAGCTGTACTTACCGAGGATGATTTCAGCGTTAGCAAGAGGAGTTTTATCATGCAGATCTTTGACCGTCCCCTCAATACTGTATGTTTTTTGTGCGTTTATGAATACCAGTCCGAAGCAGACCAGCAATAAACCGTATATCAGTTTCATTATACAATAAATTGATTGTGTACTATTTACAGTACATTGCGTAAAAAGTTATGAGATTAATGACTGACTATCGGTAAGCGTAACTATGTACATTCTTATGATTCACACTATAACCGCCAGATCATGTGTGTAACCATTTGAGCAGATACAGGTACCGCTACGGACAGTAAAATCCATTAAAATCGAGAAAGTAAAATGTAAATTAAGAAACTGAAGGGGGTCCGCGGAGCCTGAAAGTAAATTTGGTCTGCTCCCACAGTCTTTCCTGAATAGCAATCAACAGTTCAGATTCACAAGAGACATGATCAAAAGTTAAACTGAATTCTTCAGGGACCAGGGTATTTCCGGTAGCCAGGAAATGACATGCAAGACAGTCGCCGGCTTTATTTTTGGCAACAGCCTCCTTCATGGCATTTTCCGTCTTCTTAAGGTTGAATCCCTTAAAAATATCAGCCGGATCATGGTGATGGAAGCTTTGCGAAAACAGCGCCAGAAAGTATATTCCAAACAGTAACTTGGAAATAAAACTTTTCAGATTTCTGTTTTCTCTAAAAATCATGCTTCAAAAGTATAAAAATAAATCAGAAAACCCTATTAAAGTTTCCTTAAAATGCTTTTCTGAAAGGCAGCAGATGCAGAAGTGTATGGTCCCAAGACAATAAATAACCGCACAGCCATAGTGTGTACTCCTTCAAAACATTAAAAACATCAGCATCCGGAGTGTTATTTAAATCAGCACGACACATCATTCCGGAGTAAAAGGATTAGTCCAGCTGTGAACCCAGATATTCCCACTCCTGTAAAGCCAGTTCCAGCTCTTCTTTTACCTTGTTATATTTTTCCAGGGTCTCTTCAGAAGGGTTTTCTCTGGTGAAAGAAGTTTCGAATTCCTCTACTTTTGTTTCAAGTTCAGCAATTTTCTCTTCTACTTTTTTAATTTTATTCTGAATATTTTTCTGCTCTTTGCTTACAGTCGATGGCTGGACGGCAGCCGCTTCAGCTTTGGCTTCCGCTTTTTTCACCTCCGCTTTCGGAGCTTCATTGTGCAGCTTCGCTTTTTCTGCCGAGATTTCCCGGATGGATTCTTTCTGCCTGAATTCAAGGTATTCATTGATATCTCCTAAGAATTCCTTCATCTTTCCGTCACGGAATTCGTAAATCTTGTCACAAAGCCCCTGAAGAAACTCCCTGTCGTGCGAAATGACAATCAGGGTACCTTCAAACTTCTGTAAAGCCAGCTTGATGATTTCTTTGGACTGGATATCCAGGTGGTTGGTAGGTTCGTCCATGATCAGGGTGTTGAACGGACGCAGCAGCAGCTTACAGAGTGCCAGACGGTTCCTTTCTCCTCCGGAAAGTACTTTTGTCTTTTTATTGACCGCTTCACCCTGGAACAGGAAAGACCCTAATAAATCACGGACTCTGGGCCTCGTTTCTTCCGTTGCGGCATCTTCCGCCTCTTCCTGGACGGTTTTGTTCGGTGTTAAAACTTCTTCCTGGTTCTGGGCAAAGTACCCGATATTTACATTATGCCCAAGGTTCCATGAACCTGAATAATCTTTGATATCTCCGGCCAGGATTTTGGCCAGCGTCGTTTTTCCCTGTCCGTTCTGCCCAAGCAGCGCAATCCTGTCCCCTCTCTGGACGATAAAATCCACATCATCAAAAATCTGCTTTTCGCCATAGGCTTTTCCTAAGTTTTCAGCCTCGAAGATCACTTTACCCGGCACTACGGACTGTACGAAACGGATGTTGAATTTGGAAACGTCTTCGTTATCCACTTCAATACGTTCGATTTTATCCAGCTTCTTGATCAGTGACTGAGCAAAGGAAGCTTTTGTGGCGCTTGCACGGAACTTGTTGATATTGTCTTCCATCTGCTTGATTTCCGCATCCTGATTCTTTTTGGCCTGAATCAGTTTTTCACGGCGGTCTTCACGCATGATGAGGTATTTGGAATAGTTAGCCTTATAATCATCGACTTTTCTGTTGTTCACATCAAAAGTACGGTTGCATACGGCCGTCATGAACTGCTTATCGTGGCTTACCAGAACAATGGCTCCGGGATAATCTTTCAGGAAGTTCTCCAGCCAGATGATGGACTCCATATCCAGGTGGTTGGTAGGCTCATCGAGAAGCATCAGGTCATTTTTCTGAAGCAGCAGCTTGGCCAGTTCAATCCTCATTCTCCAGCCTCCTGAAAATTCGTCGGTTATTTTCTGGAAATCATCGGCCTTAAAACCTAACCCGAAGAGGACTTTTTCTACATCACCTTCCAGATTATAGGCATCATGATGCATCAGAAGGTCGTTAAGTTCAGTCATTTTATTAATCAGGTCCGTGTAGGAATCACTTTCGTAATCAGTTCTTACCGTCATCTGATGGTTGACTTCCTCCAGCTCTTCTTTCCAGGCATTAATCTGCTCAAAAGCCTGCATGGTTTCATTCCATACGGTTCGGCCTTTTACAAAATCCAGATCCTGTTTCAGGAATCCGATGGTAATATTTCCTTCGGGAACCACATTTCCCTCATAGAAAGTAATTTCTCCGGAGAGCATTTTCAGCAATGTGGATTTTCCGGCCCCGTTTTTACCGACCAATCCTATTTTATCATCTTTTTTGATGGTGAAATTCACATTTTGAAACAGATAATTTCCCGAATGATGTAATCCTAAACCTTGAACCGAAAGCATTGTAAATAATGATTAAAATTTCCGGGGGCAAAAATACGGAAAAAGAAACGAAATTACCCATAAATAAAAAAGAGCTGCCTAACCTGGCAGCTCACACCTAAATTAAAACTGAAAAGGACTAACATTTGTTATAAAAATTTTCCTTTATCAATATCGTACGGTTCCAATCACTGTTGTTAGGAATATTGGTACCAAAAGCGTAATCTATAATGGAATCTTCCGGGAGCATAACGTCCGACTGTACCACCGAATCTACCGAATCCACATGGTAGCCTTTGGCATTGCTCGGCATATTGAGCCCGTTGTTGATGAGTTCCGCATCCACTTCTGTATTTTCTGCTGAAAAATTTTTGTACAGGCCGAAATTGGCAGAAATATGAAGGTAACCGGCGAGTTTCTGATAATCATATACCGGTTTGGTACCGGAAGGGAACAACTTCATGTACCTACATAACCCGTCTGACAGTTCTGACAGATAAGGATGTTTGTTATAATCAACAGCAAAATCTGAATCTTTAAAATCGGTATTAAAAACCGGAGTGATCCCATTGGATTCTTCCAGCATCAGCAAGCCGTATATTTTTGAAAGGTCATTATATACCGTATCTCTGATGATATAGGCCTGTGAAGAAAACAGCCCTTCATCAATTTCATAATTTGTCAGGGGATATTTCCAGATTTTATGCCCTGAGGCATCCTTAGCCGTATTTCTTATATTTTCCACGTAATATACCACATCATTATTGGTAATATGTTCCCCGGAAATATATACAGACTGTGAAGCCTCAAGATATCCGCCGCCTATATCAGCATGTACGCCGGGAACAAAAACTTCCCTGAGAAAGCCCTGTTCGGTACGGAATTCAGAATCCATTTTATCTTTTGACTCTTCAAAGAGGCCTGTAAGCGGGAAAAAATACCGGCATTCATTCACGGCACAGATGTGCAGTCCGGCCTCAACAGCTTCGTGTACTGTAACATCATACGTATTGAAAGGAGCTGATTCCACCGTATCAAAAACGCCTAAAAATCTGATCCTGAAGGTTTTTCCGCAATAGTGACCGGCAGATAGCATCAGTTCGTTACAGAAAGTCCTGGCCAGCATGGCGCCACGGCTGAACCCGTACACATAAAAATGATATTCTTCAGCAGGTTCCCGGAGTTTTTCATGCACAAAAGCAGAGGCTGCCGCCAGCTTATCATCGGATGAATACCCGTGAAATCCTTTTGGATTTTTACAGATGGCCATCGCAAAATCACTGTCCTCGGTACCGGTTACGGTCCCTATCCCTTCAATATATATCTTTTCATTGCCCTGGAACAAACTGAAAAGCTTGTAAATATTCGTAGGGCAGCCATAATAGCTTTCGTTATTTTTTGCCGGCTTTACCGGGGAACCAGCATTGATTCCGTTGTTTCCTGTTCCGTCGAAAAAAATACCGAGAGAGACTATGTTGTTTTTCATTCTTATATCTGCTAGACCATTTCAGCAGGGACTCATATTGTCGAAGCCGTATTGGGATGAACAAAATAACAATGAAAAAAAACGGATTACTACCGTACAAAATACCAAATAAAAAATTCCGTATTTCTACGGAACTAAATTCTTTCTAACGGGTGGATGTTGTTGATGATGGCATAGATGACAATCCCTACGGTATTTTTAGCCCCTATCTTATCCACAATGCGCTGGCGGTGGCTTTCCACGGTCCGCGGACTGATAAACAGCTTGTCGGCAATCTCGTGATTAGTAAATTCCTGACAGATGAGTTTAACCACATCTTTTTCACGTTCGGAAAGCTCATCATCCATTTCAAAAAGGCTTTTCTTTTTAGTAGTGCTGTTCATATAGGAAAGTAGCATCTGATGGTCTCCGGGTGTAAAGAACACGCCATTCCTATGGACCATGGTAATCGCTTCTATAAAGGTTTTCCTATCCGAATTTTTGGGCAGGAATGCGGATACGCCTAATTTAACCATATAACCCAGAATGGAGGTTTTATAGTGTGAAGAAAGGATGATAATCTTCAGGTCAGGGTATTTTTCTTTGAGTATGGCGACCAGTTCAAACCCGTTCATTGGCTGCATCTGGACGTCTACCAGAGCAATGTCGGGAAATTCACCGGCTTCAAGGCCTGTAAGGCGTTCAATAAAATCGGGCCCGCTGTTGGATGTGAGGCCCACTGAGATATTTTGTTCCGTAGACAGCAGCATTTTTACGCCTTCAAGGATGAGTTGTTCGTCATCAATCAGGGCTATCTTGATAGGAGGATTCATTAGGGTATGGAATTTTAATGATTAAACGGCTTCCTTTATTCAAAATATTTTTCCATTTGTGTGCTGCGTTCATGGACTTAATACGGGATTCGATATTTTTAATGCCCATGCCCTTTTTTACGGCTTCGTATTCAAAACTCTGCCCGTTATCCGAAATAACCACAGAAAGGTTATCAGGATTATCCTTAATATAGATCCAGACTCTTGTCGCTTCGGAATGCTTCAGGACATTGGTGGTGAATTCCTGGATAATCCTGTACAATTGTACTTCTATAAAGATATTCTTTTTTTTGTATTTAGGACTTACATTCAGTGAAATATTAATCCTGTGGGATAAATTGGCCATCAGTTCCTCGATGTACAGAACCAGGCCAACAGATTCCAGGTTTACCGGATATAATGAATGGGAAATTGTCCTGGCCGCATCGATCAGGGAAGACATCTGTGCGGCTATATTTTTCCTGATGAGCTCGTCTCCTTTGGTATCCAGGTTATTAAGCCACAGGGAAAGGATATTAAGCCGGTTCCCGATGTCATCATGAATCATGACCGCGATCCGTTTGCGCTCTTCTTCCTGAGCCCTGATATTTTCCAGCACCAGGCTTTTCTGATGGTGTACTTCGGCTTCATACTGGGCATTTTTTTCTTCGATAATCCTGGTAATGAAAGCACGGTATGCCATCAGGCCAAAGCCTACGATAACTGTTACGGCAACAATTATAAGCAGAAGGGAGCTGATATTTAAGGTTACTTCTTTAATTTTAAAAAGGTATAGATTAATGATCCGTATACCACACTGGACAGCAGGTTATTCAGTCCCCATATAAGGCTTGCATTCAGCTGGGATATGGATCCGAGCTGCTGCTGTATGATAAAGGTGAATACCGATACGGAATAATAGAGGAATATACAGGCATCTGCAAACAGGAAACGGTTGGCAAAATGTTTTTCTTTTATTTCACGGATCAGCGTATAGCCGGCAAAGCAGATGATGATGATATTGGAGATCACCTTTATATCATCAAGGTCAACCATCGGCTGTATGTATCCATTGACCAGCACGAAAATCAGTGCCAATACCAACACGGGCACAACAAAACGTGGAGAAACATTATTTTTCTCTGAAAAAAGAAAATTCAGAATAAAAAATTCTCCCGCGATGTAGAGCGGGTACAGAAAGTTGGCATCCGGAAGACCGAAATAATACAGGGCGACCTTAGTAGAAGCCTCAATAATGAAAAGAAAAATGATATAAAAAATATACCATTTTTCTTTGTTATTTAATAGTCTGAGCCTGCTTATACCGAGTATAAAGCACAGCAATAACAGACTGTTATTTAAATAGAGTATGATTTTAAATCCCAGTAGCATCAGATATCGCTATTCTGAACGGCGGGCACGGCTGTGACCAGTCATAGGTATTGGAAATGGTGGTAATGCTTCCATTCCCCTCATTCATTCCATAAAAAGAAATAAAAATAAGGGTGACCATCATCCTCTGGTAAATATCGGAATATTTCAGCCCGAATGCACACACAATGCTGGTAGGGGCTTTATCGTGATCGTTTTTTGGATTGATATTGCTGGACGGCACAAAAAACTTGTTGAAAATCCGTGTTCCGCCCTGCTCGGTGCATTCGTAATAGAACCAGTTGGCCCCTTCATTTCTCCACGCTTCAATAGCTTCTACCGCTTTATCCTGAGCCATCATCGGCTTACTGTATACCGGGAAAGAAGTATCTGAGGTATTGTCTATCCTGCGCAGGTCGGTAGAGATAACGGCATTGTTAACGACTACGTACTGCTGGGTCTGGGTTAATGTGATATCTTGACTAAGGGGAGACAGAATACTGTAGGGAAAATCATTGATAAATAATTTCTGCCCTCTTTCATCCAAAGGACACAGAATCATAATCAACTGATTGTTGTATACTCCAATTTCCACTGAAAATTCCTGGTTTCTATTCCTTTGTACTATCCACTGGATCTGTTCCGAGGAAAGGTTGAAAACATAATTGGTAGGAACCAGGCTCTGAAGAGCTGAAAAATCTCTGCAGCTGGTGATCCAGGCCTCTAAAGCCATCTGGTACTGTCTGTTGTCTAAAGTTGTCATAAGCTCATGGTTAAAATGATTGCTGCAAAATTATGTAAAGTAAATTACCCCTGCAAACATTTATACCATATTGAAGGACAATTAATAATTTCTTATTGTAATATGGTAACAGCTTTGCTGCCTTTCCTTGATGTACAGGATCATACCTTTTTTAAGGTAGTATTGCAGGACCTTTTCAAGGGCAATTTCCATTTTAGGATTGTATTTCAGCACATCATTAAAACGTATGTATGAAATATCGAACGAGTTTCCGTAATTGTGGGAACTGATACCGATAGCCGCATTGGCATTGACACGCCTCAGGCGGCACTGGTCTTCCAGCGTCCGCGTAAGGGAGGAAACTGTAAAGGTATGGCCGCCGGTTTCCCTGCTGAACCTGGCTCCCATCTTTTCGAGCGTGCTTTTAGCCTTTCCTACCATGTATGGCCTGCTGTAATCCAATTTCTGGATCTTATATCCTTTGCCGGTTTTCTGGATCTTTTTCAGCTTTCCGCTGGCAATGTATTTCTGAACCATCGGAGCATCTTCCAGCAACCTGATCCCGAAACTTCTGGCAGCATCCAGATGCGGCTGATACAGCGGGGTCACTTCCACCCTCATCATTTGTTTTATATCGTAGCACGGAAGCTTTTTTTTAGAAACCTGAGCAAGAGAAAGGATACCGAAACCCGATAATAAGACAGCAAGCAGGACTTTTTTCATGAATCACCCTTTAATTTTACATAAAAATAAACATTTATGCCGTACAAGTCAAAAACAATATACATATCATGATAGCATTTAATATAAAAAATGGGATTAAAAATCAATAATAAAACAATTTAAAGCTGGATTAACATAATATCTTTTATTTTATAATTGATTTTATTCTGAATTTAAAATTTTAAATTTGACTGAATTTAAAAACACATTGAATGACTAAAAAATTATTCGCCGAATTTTTCGGCACGTTCTGGCTTGTATTCGGAGGTTGTGGCAGCGCCGTTTTTGCTGCCGGTATTTCTGATATAGGAATCGGCCTTCTGGGTGTTTCCCTTGCTTTCGGGCTCAGTGTACTTACAATGGCTTATGCGGTCGGCCATATTTCCGGCGGGCATTTCAATCCTGCGGTTTCTTTTGGCTTACTTGCAGGCGGAAGGTTTCCGGCTAAAGAACTCATCCCTTACGTTATAGCTCAGTGCATCGGTGCCATTGCTGCCGCAGGATGCCTGTATATTATCCTCAACGGCGCAGGTCCTGTCCATTTTACCAGGCCGGGTGATTTTGCCACTAACTTTTACGGTGAAGCCGTTTATAATGGTAAAGCATTCGGGATGGGTGCTGCTTTCCTGGCTGAATTCCTTCTAACCGCTTTTTTCCTTATTGTAATTCTGGGATCTACAGACCGGTGGGCCAACGGGAAATTTGCCGGGATAGCCATCGGACTGGCATTAACGCTGATCCATCTGATTTCTATTCCGATCACCAATACATCCGTGAATCCGGCACGATCTCTTTCACAGGCTATATTTGTTAGCGGAGTGGCCATTTCCCAGCTCTGGCTGTTCTGGCTGGCTCCTATTGCCGGAGGGGTAACCGGTGGGCTTATTTATAGGTACCTGATGCAGAAGGACACAGAAGAACCTGTATAATCCAAATAAATCCTGCTTTGCGCAGGATTTATTTTGTTTTTCTGATTTCAAAAGGATTACGGAAAATAAGTTCCTCATGCTTTCCTTTGATCTCCATTTTTCTGTACAACAGGCTCTGTGCCATTTTACGAAGGAAAAGATCTTTATCGTTCAGCTTCCAGTAAGAGTCCTCATGCACCTTTTTCGGCTGGCGTATGATGTAGAACTCCGTGTCCCAGGTATCTGCATTATGATAAAATTCAATGATCCCGCAGTGTTCAGGAATCAGCGAATGATCCACCATCCCCATGGGAAGCAGGAAGCTGAATGCATTGCACACATAATCCCCGCAGGAAATCTTGTCGTGCTTCAGAAATTTTTCTCCGGTTACCGCATGCGTATAGGATTTCTTAAAATCGTTTTTAAAATCACTTTTTGACAGCTTGATCTCAATTTCATGGCTGTAGCCGTCCATATCAATAATCAGTACATCTGCTTCCCAGTCTGCCTGAAAATGGTTCGTCAGCACGATTTCCTTTTCAAAATTGCAGTGACTGTGGATAAAAGCATGTACCAGCTCTTCAATCTTCAACATAAATAATCTCTAACCTAAATAAATTCACAATAAACTCAAAAAACCTACCCCAAAACTCTCCATACCCTAAAACACCCGCACTCTTTACTCTCCCATGCTCCAACACTCCTACTCTCCAACACTAAAACTCTCCCACACCATCTACTGTTCACTCACCAGCAGGCTACACCCTCTGATATCAGAATGGTCTATCCTTCCCAGCACCTGAAAGCGGTCTTCCGTCACTTTCCCCAGATCCTGCGTGGCAATAAAAGCACATGAATGGATATTGGCCAGGTCGATAATGTTGATGGCTCCCGTCCTTCCCTCTTTTTCATAGGCAAAAGGATCTTCTGCGTTCCTGATCATTACTTTCATCCAACCTGGGCAACGGTATTCGTTTTTCCCTAAGGAATAGGCCTGGGAAAGCAGTTCTGTCATCGAATATTCTGAATAAATCTTATCCGTTCTGAATCCCTGCTGCAATATGCTGAGCAGCTCATCCTTGGTCATTTCTTCTTTCCGGCCTTTCATGCCTCCGGTTTCGATGACGATCAGCTGTTCCGATGGGTTTAATATCTTTTCTCCCTGTTGGGTGGTACAATAATCCAGGAAATCAAGCAATGCAAAGGAAACCCCGAAAAGAATGACCTTCCTGCCTGCGAGTGTATTTAGCAGTTCCAGAAGTTCTGCATGGTTGTATAAGAAATACCCGTTTTCCGGCTTACCGGATTTCTGCATCAGGTCATCCACCATATAAATCAACGAGGAGTTCTGCCGTTCAAGATAGCTGGGCAGCAATCCGAGGAAAATATAGTCTTCAGGCGGCCCGATGAACTGAGTGAAACTTTTCTCAATGCTTTCCTTGTACATGCTTTCATCGGCAATATAATGCCTGGAAAGATTCATCCGGGTTGTCCCCGAACTCTGAAAATACAGTTCCGGCAATACCTGCTGATCTGAAACAGCATGGTTCTTGAACATTTCGATCGGCAGAAACGGGATGTCTGACAATTCTGTTACCTCATCCGGGTTGATCTTCAGGTAATCCACAAATTTCCTGTATACATCAACATGGTTATACTGATAACGGAATGTTTCCAGGGCAGCCTTTAAAAATTCCGGTTCAGTTATGATATCGAATATCTTGCTCGCTAACATAGAAATATGATATTTAACACTCAGTATGAAGAAGTTATCATAAAGGTATTGTTTTTTATTGATTTTTTACTTCAAAATTTAATTTTTGGTAAGCTTCTTGCAACTATCAATGCGGAATATGGATTAAAAACAAGGATGAATATATTTCATTCGGAGATTACCTCGCAAGGGGTAATTTTTTTGTCTTTACTCGAATGTTTTCAGCTCAAATTCCTGTTCAAATACCCCATAGGTATAGTAAGAGATCCAGTCGCCCAGGTTAATGTATTTTGCCTTATCTTCCAGCGTAAGAATCATAGGAAGGTGCCGGTGGCCGTAGATAAAATAATCAATCTGCTGTGTTTTCAGCTTTTCCTTGGAATAGATGACCAGGAACTCTTTATCTTCACCCAGGAATTCCTTATCCTCTTCCCCGGAGATCATTTTATTCTTCTGGGACAGATACAAGGCAATCTTCATCGCAATATCAGGGTGCAGCCATTTGAACGCCCACTGGGCTACCGGATTGGTAAATAATTTTTTCATACGCTTGTAGCCTTTATCACCGGGACCGAGGCCATCACCATGAGCCAGCAGGAACTGTTTCCCGCTGATTTCAAAATACTGTTTCTGGTAGAATACGGTGCATCCAATCTCCTCTTCCAGGTAATCCTTCATCCACAGATCATGGTTACCTACGAAAAAGTAAATCTGCACACCGCTGTCTTTAATTTCAGCAATTTTTCCGAGGACCCGAACATACCCTTTCGGAATCACATAGGTCCATTCATGCCAGAAATCAAACAGGTCCCCCATAAGGAAAAGAATCTGGGCATCCTTCTTGATTCCGTCCATCCAACGGATAAATTTCTCTTCCCGTACTTTGCTGGATTTGGGATCCGGAGCCCCGAAATGCTGGTCTGAAGCAAAATAAACCTTTTTTCCGGGTTCTAGGTTGATGATGGTCTTTAACACCGAATGACTTTTTGAATGAGTTACTGATTATCCTCTGCAAACCACTCTCCGTAAGAGTTTTCCGTTTCGTGAAGTTTAAGATAGGCCAGGGAAATTCCGGCCGGAAGTTTTGACCTTATTTTGGATGCAATAGCATACAGCATATTTTCACAGGTAGGCTGGAATGTACAGTAGATCACTTTATGCCCCTGTTCTTCCAGGTTGTCCCCGAGTTCTTTATGAGGGGAAAGCGCATTGACAAGAACCGCATGATCCCACACATCCACTATTTCAGATTTTACGATGCTTTTGATATCACCGAAATCCACCACCATCCCATTCTTGGGATCCTCCAGATCATTAACAGGCCTTCCCTTCACCGTTACAAACAGTTTGTAGGAATGCCCGTGCATATTCTTACATTTACCGTCGTAATTATACAGTACATGAGCGGTTTCAAATGTAAAAATTTTTGTAATACGTATCATAATGCAAAGATAAGGAATTTGATTTGAGTTTTATTGGGCTGCATACTGATAACAAACGGAATACCCTAATCCTTTCAATGGTATGGCACGGAAAAGAGGCAGAATTGGCTGTTATTCCGGAAGCGGAATTCCGGATCTGCTGATAAATGAACTGGTGCTCTGTACCGCGGCCCAGCCAGCATGACGGAAGAAGATACCCGTCTATCCAGGCCATCAGGAATCAGGGTCTGGAAGATCCTAGAATCCCTAACAATTTCAGATTACAAGCTATAATATCTTCACACTTCTTTTTCTTACCGTATGGGCAGAAAAATATCCCAGCGCACCGTTACTTATATTACCTGGCGGGTTGGCAGGCGTAATTCCGCCACCGGGCCCACCGCCTGAAAGCTGAAGCAAAGCGGAATAAAAAGTATAGACATTCTGGTCAATACACTGCATTTCAACATGAATGGTATCCCCGGCCACTACTTTCACATCATCCGGGTTATCACCATTGTCGTTGGGCAACAGCAGGGGTCGCTGGTTCAGCATTCCATTATTCACGTTATCCGAAAATTCAGTGAAGTAGATTTTTGAATTGCTGTTAATGCTGTATTTAAAAAGATACCGGTTTCCCAAAGTCTGGGGATCGGTAAAAACCGGTAAGAGAGTATAGCTTTTTTCACCTCCGACAGTAAAGGAATCCTGTTCCAGACCGTCAAAATCCACGGCTTCGGGCATGGTGCTTGTGGAAACATATTCTTTTCCATCTGCCTGTATTTTCAGTGTATAGGTCTTTCCTGCCTGTCCGGCAAAAGCTGAAGTACGGTAAGTTCCGTCCCCTATATACTGCAGCGTTTCGGCTTGTCCGGCATTATCACTCAAAACTACCTGTGCATTCTCTATTGCAGGATATTGGTTGGCTTCTGTAAATGCGACAGATTTTGTAATTTTCACATAATACGGGCCGGCCTGGTCGGTTACATTTCCTTCGATGACGATCTTTCCGCTTTGGTCTTCCAGGTTGAGGTCGATTTCCTTTTCACAGGAAGTAACCAGAAACAGGAAAAGTATAGTTAAAAATATATTTTTCATAGGTAAGTTTAAAATTTGAAATTATAGGTGATGTTCGGCACCCAGCGGAATAACGAAGTCTGTATGGCCCTTGTCGTTCCGGGTTTATCGGGATTGTCTTCAAAAGTAATTGCATACGCATTTTGTCTCCCGTACACATTATAGACTCCGAATGACCAGGAGCCTTTGAAACGTTTGTTGGATTCCGGCTCGTACGTGGCACTCAGGTCCATTCTGTGATAAGCCGGCATCCTGTCTGCATTCCTGTTGCTGTACTGGAAAACCGTCTGTCCGTTCAGTTGATATTTTCCGGTAGGAAAAGTCACAGCATTCCCGGTGCTGTATACAAATAATCCTGAAAAAGACCACCTCGGATTCAGCTGATAGGTTGCCACAACGGAAAGGTCATGTGTTTTATCCTGCCTTGCATTATACCACTGATCATCATTGATCCCGTTTATTTTCCGCTCTGTTTTTGATAAGGTATAGGAAATCCATCCGGTCAGTGCTCCGCTTTTCTTTTTGGCAATGAGTTCCAGTCCGTACGCCCTGCCTTTCCCGAATAATAATTCGCTTTCTACGTCAGCAGCAGTATCGAACGTAATCTGCGCCCCGTTTTTATAATCAATCTGATTTAGCATCGATTTGTAATAGATTTCAGCATTCAATTCATAATTGTTATTATTGAAATTCCTGCTGTATCCTGCACTTACCTGATCTGCAATTTCAGGTTTTACGGTGTAGCTGCTTCCGATCCATTGGTCAGTGGGGTTTCCGCTTCCGCTGTTGCTTAACAGATGTAAGTTCTGCGTATTCCTGGAATAGCCCGCTTTTATACTGCTTACTTCATTAATTCTGTAATTGGCCGTGATCCTCGGTTCAAGATTAACATATGTTTTACCGATTTTCCCCTTTTCCAGATATTCCGAATCAATTACAATTCCGTTTTCATACGTGTTGAAAGTATCCCCTCCTAAAATACTGAATAATGAAAGCCTAGCTCCGTAATTGATGGTCAGCTTTTCTGTTGCTTTAAAATCATCATTGATATACAGCGCATTTTCCCAGGAATATCTCGGATTCCTCGGATAGCTGCTCACGCTGGTTCCTGAAGCGCTGCTCGGCGTTATGGTATGGTAAATTGATTGTAAGCCAAACTTTACATTATGGCTGTTTCCGGCAAACCATGAAAAATCCTGTTTCAGATTCCAGTCTTCAATCTTAGAATCCAGACCGAAAGTATTGTTGTTGCTGCTCAGGGCAACATTATAATTGTAATTGCTGTAGATGAATGATGTGTTGGAAAAAAGCTTGCTGCTGATGATGCTATTCCAGCGTAAAGTTGCCGTGGTATTGCCCCAGTCTGTAGAAAAAGTATTGCCTAAGCCCAAAACGTCCCTTCCGAAATAGCCTGATAAGTAAAGCCGGTTATTATCATTAATCTGGTAATTGGCTTTCAGGTTTAAATCATAGAAATATAATTTGCTGTCTTTAAAATCATCGGTTGCTTTCAGAAAGACATCGGCATAGGTCCGTCTTCCCGAAACAATAAATGACGACTTTTCTTTCTGTATGGGGCCTTCAACACTCAGCCTGCTGCTTATCAAGCCGATTCCGCCGTTTATATTGTAATCTTTGTTATTCCCGTCCTTCATTTTAACATCAAGCACGGATGAAAGCCGGCCTCCGTACTGGGCAGGGCTGTTTCCTTTGATGATGCTTACATCTTTCAGTGCATCACTGTTGAAGGTACTGAAAAATCCAAGCAGATGCGATGCATTATACACAGCTGCCTCATCCAGAAGAATGAGATTCTGGTCTGTTGCGCCGCCCCGAACGGAAAAGCCGCTGCTTCCTTCGCCGTTACTTTTGATTCCTGGCAAAAGCTGGATGGTTTTCATCACATCTTTTTCACCAAACAGAACGGGAAGCCTGTCAATCTGTTTAATGCTCAACGTTTCCGTTCCCATTTGTGCCGTGGAAAGATTCTTATCTTTCTTTACCGCCGAAACAACTACTTCGTCTATTTCTGCAGTTCTTTCCTGCCCTTCCTGTTCCAGCTGAATATTCTGTTTGATATCCTGCTCCACATTCACGGTTTGCCGGAAATCTTTGAATCCGGGGTTGGAAACCACTAATGTATAGGTACCTTTAGGTAAAGAGAGGGAGTAAAACCCGTATTCGTTGGCAACGACAGCAATCGTTGGATCTTCGGCAACCTTTACGGAAACACCCAGGAGCAATTCTCCGTTTTTTTGGTCTCTGACTGTCCCGCTTACCGAATATTTCTCCTGCGCGAGAACAAATGAACTGAAACAAACTGCTGCTATGGAAGCGGCAACTTTCAGGGATGATATGTGCATTATTACAATTTGAAATAAAAATACTAAAAATAAACAGAACACATTCCCGTAACCTGAAAACACGGGTGTATCTAAGCACAAAACTGACAAAAAAAACTGATTTTATCCTGAGATGAGTCCGGAGATCGGAGCAGCAAAAAATCACATCAATTATATGGTTACGATGACAAGCCAGTTAGCCAGTCATTTCCCAGCCTTCTGATCTTTTGTGTATGCTTTTCCATTAAGATCCAGAGCGTACGCGATTCCACCACCAGTTCGCCTTTACAATAAAACTCTACTTTCCTGGGCTGCCGGATTCCTTCCGGCACTTCGGGATATGTCTTTACAGTGAGTATATCATCCAGGTATACCTGCTTTTTGTACCGGATATGGTGATCGAAAAGCATCCAGATGTCCTCTTCATATTCTGTCCCGGATTTCAAAAGGTCCCAGTGTGCTGCGGCAACCATAGCTACCCAATGTACATACTGCACATTATTCACATGGTTATTCCCATCAATATGTTCCTCTGTAACGGTGATTTCTGTTTCATATACCAGGCTCATGTTATTTATTTTTATGAATTCCGGTCAAATATATTAACTTTTAAATTTTATCTTAGCATTACAAAACACATATAATGCTGGATTTATTCTTTCCCAACCGTTGCCTGGAATGCAACAGGATTATTGAGGCTGACCTTGCAGTCTGCAACCTCTGCTTCAGCCACATTCATTTTACCCACTTCGATTTTTCCGGGAACAATATCCTGAAGGAGCGATGCCTTCTGCTGTTTCCGGTTGCACATGCCTTTGCGCTGATGCAGTTTGAAAAAGAAAATATAAGCCGTAAAATTGTTCACGAGCTCAAATACAGGAACCGTGAGAAAATAGGGAAAATGATTGCAGGATGGATTCCTCAGTACCTGGATTTTAATAATCATCAACCCGACCTTCTGGTAAGTGTGCCGCTCCATCCCAGAAAACAAAGGGAAAGAGGCTACAACCAGCTTCATGCTTTCACAAATGCCTTATCCGACCTGTATGGAATCCCGGCTGACCACAGCCTGATCAAAAGAAACCATTACTCAAAAGCACAGGCACTGAAGGACAAGCAGCACCGCCTGCAGGCGGAAAATACTTTTTCATTAACCCGGAACATTACCGGAAAACATATCCTCCTGATTGATGATGTGTTCACCACAGGAAATACACTGGCTACCATTGCGTGGGAAATTTTAAGCGAACCCGGCAATACGGTGAGCGTGCTGGTGATGGCGATGGATGAGTGAGGGTTTTGGGTTGGTGAGTTATGGAGTAGAGGGTTGGTGAGTTGGAGTGTATGAGAGGGTTTTGTGTACGGGATTATTGAGGAAACAATATTTTAAAAAACGACATAAGCTGTATCCTTGAGAATACAGCCTTTATATGGTATAGATCTTTACCTGTGGTTTAGCGCTGAAGTTTTTCACCGTAGCTCAGATCTCCTGCATCACCCAATCCAGGGGTAATATATCCTTTGGAAGTCAGGTTTTCATCGATGGCACCTACCCATATCTTAGCTTCCGGATATTGTTTTTCGATGGTTTCCACGCCCTGCCTGGATGCGATTGCAGCGACGATATGGAGTTCCGTAGGCTTACCGTGGGTCAGCAGGTCCTTGATGGCTTCAATAAGGGAGGCTCCGGTCGCGAGCATGGGATCTGCCACGATCAGCGGCCTTCCTTCAATGCTCGGGCACGTAAGGTAATCCTGCTTGATGGAAAAATAATCATTGGCATCATGCTTCCGGTATGCGGCCACAAAACCGCAGTCTGCCTGATCCAGATAATTCAAAATACCCTGGAATAAAGGAACTCCTGCCCTCAGGATGGTGGTAATAACAGGCTGTACGGCAATTTCTTTTACAGCAACCGTATCCAGCGGGGTCTGGATTTCCACTTCCCGGTGCTCAAGCGTTTTGCTGATTTCAAAAGCGGCTATCTCGCCGATACGTTCCATATTCCTCCTGAAACGCAGCCGGTCATGCTGTATTTTAACATTCCGGAGTTCATTGATCCACTGGTTGACTAATGAAAAGTCTTGTGATAAAATAGTAAGCATGAATGTCTCTTTTTGATTCTGCAAAACTACAAAATTTACTTACGGAATGTCAACACAAATGCAGTATATTTATCCATCAATAAGCACTATAAATACTCATACCAGAGACCCGACAATGATGAACAGTTTAATTTTAGGAAAAACCTGTCCGGAATTTATTAAAGACGAAACACTTCCTCAGCTCTTAAGCCCCGTTTTTGAGCGTTACAGGCATAAAACCGCTTTTATTTATAAAGATAAGAAGCTTACCTACGGCGAACTCAACAGCTGGAGCAACGCTATAGCCAAGCAACTCCATCAGAAAGGCGTGATGCCCGGCGACCGCGTCGGCGTCTGGTATCCCCGCAGCCTCGAACTCCCGGTTTGTATCCTGGGGATTTTAAAAGCAGGCGCCACATACATTCCTCTTGACAGGGAAATGCCGGAAGACCGCATCAAAAAAGTTTTTACGGACATTGATGTAAAGACCTATTTTTCTGATACGGATGCCCATATCCATTGCCAGCCCATATCCATTTTCCCGCAGCCGCAGGAAGATGTTCCTGCTTTACCAGTGGACAGCAACCCTGATCATTGGGCCTATGTATTGTTTACTTCCGGCAGTACCGGAAACCCGAAAGGAATCCCGATTTCCCACCGCAACATCTGCCACCTCATCCGTTCCGAAGAGGATTTCATCGGGATACAAGATACGGATACCGTGTACCAGGGCTTTTCGGTTTCTTTTGACATGTGGTGCGAAGAAGTGTGGATCAGTCTTTTTTCCGGGGCAACCATCTGGGTGGCCGATGCCACTACCGTAAAGGCCATTGATGAATTAAGCCAGGTTTTAACGGAGAATAAAATTACCGTTCTCCACGCCGTACCGAGTATTTTGGCCATCATTGATGAGGTGCCCTCCATCCGCCTGATCAATACAGGAGGCGAAGCCTGCACTAAGCAGGTACAGGAAAAATGGGCACAACCGTACCGGATTTTCATCAACAGTTACGGACCTACAGAAACTACGGTCTCTTCCAATATGGCAATCCTGAACCGCAATCAGGAGCTGACCATCGGAGGGCCTTTGCCGAATTATCATATCGCGGTCGTTGATGAACAACTCAATATCGTTCCACGGGGGGAACGCGGAGAAATGATCATCTCAGGGCCGGGGGTAAGCAATGGGTATTTTAACCTTCCGGAGCTTACCAGCCAGAAATTTCTCCCCAACCCTTTTCCGGAAATGCCGGGTGATACGATTTATAAAACCGGGGACGCTGTGATCTTCCGTGAAGATGGATTTATCGATTTCCAGGGAAGGATCGACGACCAGATCAAGCTCCGGGGCTACAGGATAGAACTGGGCGAAATAGAATCCAGGCTGAACCAGCTTTCCGGAGTTTCATCCGCCGCTGTTGCTGTGAAAGAAGATGCCAATGGACAGGGACAGCTTGTAGGCTACACGGTCATGAATAGTGATGCTGCCTTTGATGAAAGCGAAATGCGGAAGGAAATCGCCAAGTTCCTTGCGCCGTATATGGTCCCGATTGCCATTATCATGATGAAAGAAATGCCGAGGATGCCGAGCGGAAAAATAGACCGCAAAAGGCTTCCGCTTCCCGAAAGCTTTACCCTCCACGAAAAGACCGAGGAAATCTCTATTGATTCCGGAGCCTCCATTGACGAAAAGCTGATCCAGACGCTCCAATGGGTATTTCCGGGTAAACCGATCAGCTTGGAACAGGATTTCTTTACAGATCTGGGCGGACATTCTTTACTGGCGGCTACGCTGGTATCGCACCTGAGACAGAAAGCAGGAATTCCCTATGCTTCTTTAAAAGATATTTATGAAAACCGGCCCCTGTCTGCTTTTGCAGAATGCCTCAGCCACAAGCAGCCTGTTGAGGACCAGCACCAGGAGCCTTTCACGCGGGTTTCCACCTTGCAGTATTATCTGTGTAATGCCGCACAGACGGTTTGCCTGCTGGCTATTTTTTCATTGCTGAGCTTCCAGATCTTCTTTCCTTACCTAAGTTATTATTATTTTCAGCTGAATGACTACGGGACCGGTTTTGCCCTGCTCAGTGCCATATTGCTGTATACCCTTATTCCTCCGGTATATTCCCTGCTGATCATCATCGTCAAATGGCTGGTCATTGGTAAAATCAAGGAAGGAGACTATCCGCTTTGGGGCTGGTACTATTTCAGATGGTGGCTCTGGAAGACGGTAAAAAGGCTGATGCCTTCAGAATTCATTGTTGAAACACCGTTGTACCCGAAATACCTTAGATTACTGGGTGTAAAAGTACATCCCAGCGCACAGCTGAGCCTTCTTCCCATCGCTGCGGAAGACCTGGTAACGATTGATGCCAACGTCAATACCAGTTCAGGATGCAGCATAGATAATGCTTCAGTGGAAAACGGAATATTGAGGATCAGGAAAGTGCATATCAAGGCGCATGCTTATTTAGGATCCTCTGCAATCGTCTGCGGAGATACGGTGATTGAAGAGTTTGGAGAACTTCAGGACCTGAGCTGCCTGAATGAAGGCAAAAAAATCGGTTACGGTGAAGTCTGGAACGGAAGCCCGGCAGAAAAGCTGAGAATGAAATCCGGGGAAGAACTGGATGTCCCAAACCTTTCTTCAGCCGGAAAAAGAAACAGGTTCGCCTTTTTATACGCCTGTTCATTGTTTTTCTTTCCGCTGCTCATCGTTTTACCACTGGCTCCTACTTTGTATACGTTATACTATCTTGACGAACAGTCGCCGGATTACAGCTTCTATTATCTGTGGCAGGCTCCGCTGCTTTCCGCCGTTTATATCCTGCTGTTCATTCTGATCGTAAGCCTGGTGACCCGGGCCCTTCAATATAAAATGGAACCGGGAATTTATCCGGTATACAGCTTTACGTATTACAGAAAATGGGTAAAAGACCAAATTTTCAACCTTTCTCTGATTGTCATCCACCCTATTTTCGCCTCCGTATACATCAGCAAGTTCTACAGGATGATGGGAGCAAAAGTAGGCCGGAATTCAGAAATTTCTACGGCCAGCGATGTTTCACATCACCTGTTGGAAATCGGTGAAGGATCATTTATTGCCGATGCCGTAATACTGGGCGAACACGATGTAAGAAATGAAAAGCTGATCCTTGAAAAAACGAAAATAGGCAACAACAGTTTTGTGGGCAACAGCGGGCTGATTCCGCAGGGCTATGAATTAGGGGACAATATGCTGATCGGAGTGTTGAGCAAAGCTCCTACAGAAGAACAGCTTAACAATTCGCAGGAAAAAGACTGGTTCGGGTCTCCGCCTATCGGGTTACCTTCCAGGCAGAAATCAGATGTCTTCCAGGATAACCTTACTTACCATCCGCCTTTGCGGCTGAGAATCGCAAGAGCTTTGGTGGAAGGCATCAGAATTATCCTTCCGCAGACAGTCATTATCATCTGCAGTGTATTGTTCGTGGCTTATACGAGTACCTATATGGAGGGAAGGATCCATCACCTGCTGCTGTTTTCCCCTTTTTATTATCTGGGAATCGTTGCACTTCCCTGTTTTTTCTTTACGGCTCTGCTGAAATGGATTTTCGTAGGAAAATACAAAAAATCGGAAATGCCTATGTACAGCCTTAAAGTATGGCTGAGCGAAGGGATCACCACTTTATACGAGGCACTTCCGGTACAGTTTTTCCTTGATTTCCTGCGTGGAACTTTATGGCTGCCGTTCTTTATGCGCTTCCTGGGCGTAAAGATCGGTAAGAGAGTATGGCTGAACACGACTGATATCACAGAATACGATATGGTTTCCATTGGCGATGAAGCGATGCTGAATGAAGACTGCGGTCCGCAAACACACCTCTTTGAAGACCGGATCATGAAAGTAGGTCCCGTGAAAATCGGCAGGCAGACGACAATCAATACCAGAACAATCATTCTCTACGATACCGAAATCGGTGACCATGTGACCGTAGATGCCTTATCACTCGTGATGAAAGGGGAAGTTTTATCAGATCATACATCCTGGCATGGAAGCCCGGTGAGAGGGAAGTGAGGTATGAATTATAAATGATGATTGATTGTCGGTTGAACAGATCGGTAACTGAATTATTTAAAGCTAATTTTTTAGTTTTAAAAGACTGAATATCATAATGTAAAATAAAAAGACTGAACAGTTTATAGCAATCGATTTAACCACTTAAACTTTACTGATGGATTATACGATCCGGAAAATACATATTAAAGAAAACCTGTCCATTGCGGATGAACTGGTGGGTGAGCTGCACCTTTCGGAAAAGGAAATGAATCCGAATACGGCTGACTGGCCGCTAATCAGGGAGAATTATCTCCGATTCATGGCTGAATGTGAAGAAGAAAATGACGGGACATTTCTGATCGCGGAAACTGAAGGCAAAGCTATCGGGTTTATTTTCGGATATATCGAGGAAAGGGAAGACAGCAATTTCGAACTGGGCGATGCGGATGACCTCTATATTTCGGAGGGTTATGTAAAACCGGAATACCGGAAACAGGGGATTTATTCTGCGCTGAATGCAGCATTTGAAGAAGCTTATAAGCAACATCCTATCAGAAGGATCTACCGTTTCACCCTGTACAGCAACCTTACCATGCAGAGCTGGCTCTCGAAGCAGGGCTACAGCCCGGTAAGGCTGATGTATGAGAAATGGCTGTGAATCAGAACCGGATCTCCTCAAGGTGCAGCCTACTTATCATTTCAGGTGTAGCCAGATGAGTCACCATATCATCGGATAAAAATAAGGGGATAGTACTATATGAACTTTTTTCAACCCAAACCATATCTTCATGTGCATCTACCGAATTCAGTTCACTGTGTATACCCATGCCTGAAGCTTTCAAAACTGCTTCTTTTCGCGTCCAGATGTTATAAAAAGACGTTGTCTGATCTGTCCGGCTTGCTATAAACTCCCTTTCATCAGGATGGAGAAAATCATGATAGAGCTCAGGATCCACCGGTTTCAGGAGTTCTGAATCCACTCCGCAACTTTTCCCGGAAGTGAGGCATACGATGCTTAACGCATCATGATGGGAAGTACTGAACGAGAGCGCCATTCCTTCCAGGTAAGGTTTTGATAAATCATCTTTTCGGTAGCGGCCCCATGAAAAACCCTGGTGAGGAAAATGTTTCCTTACCAGGGTTTCTAATAATAATTTTGAGATTACCCTCCCTTTTCTGTCAGCAGGGTTTCTGTATCTGTTCACCGGCTCCGTAATGGAGGCAGGAAGTTGGGCAAAAAGCGCTTCCAGCCGTTCTCCGTCATTCTGACCAGGAAAACTGTATGCGACCCAGACTTCCATAACCGGTTTTATTTCTGTCTGAAATACACTTCAATCGGAACTCCGGTAAACCCGAATTCTTTTCTCAGCTGGTTTTCCGTAAACCTCTTATAAGGCTCCTTCACGTACTGCGGAAGGTTGCAGAAGAATACGAACTGAGGCGAAGGCGTCGGCAGTTGTACGCAGTATTTGATTTTGATGTACTTTCCTTTGTTCGCCGGCGGCGGGGTTCCTTCAAAGATCGGAAGCATTATTTCGTTTAATTTTGAAGTTTTAATTTTCTTCTTACGGTCTTCGTAAACGGTCATGGCGGTTTCCACTACTTTCAGGATCCTCTGTTTCGTTAATGCTGAAACGAACAGGATCGGGATGTCGCTGAACTGACCGATCTTATCCCTGATGGATTTTTCAAAATCCCTGACCGTATTGGTATGCTTATTTTCAACCAGGTCCCATTTATTCACCACGATCACGATGCCTTTCCTGTTTTTCTGAGCCAGCCCGAAAATATTCATATCCTGGGATTCCCAGCCTAAAGTGGCATCCACCATAATGATCACCACATCAGAAAATTCAATGGAACGGATGGAGCGCATCACGGAATAAAATTCCAGGTCCTCCGAAACTTTTGACTTTCTTCTCATCCCGGCAGTATCTACCAGCACGAATTCATGTCCGAATTTATTGTACAGAGTCTGGATACTGTCTCTCGTCGTTCCTGCAACATCCGTTACGATATTCCGGTCTGTATCCAGCAAAGCATTGGTAAGGGTAGATTTTCCTACATTCGGACGGCCGGCAATGGTAATTTTAGGCAACCCTTCAAACGGATCTTTATATTCTGTGGTCGGGAAATCATTAACAATATCATCCAGCAGTTCTCCTGTCCCGGAACCTGTTGCAGAAGATAAGGTGTAATATTTTTCGATACCCAGCTGATAAAATTCCGTAGCGGCCAGCTCCTCCTTAGCGGAATCCACTTTGTTCACAACGATGTAAACCGGCTTGTTGGATCTTCTCAGCATCTCAAAGATTTCATAATCGGTATCGGTAAGGCCTTCTTCTACATTCAGCATGAAAATGATTGAAGTGGCTTCATCCACAGCAAGCTGAACCTGTTTTGATATTTCCCCCTGGAAAACGTCATCGTTATTCACATCATACCCTCCGGTATCGATCACCGTGAAATCTACACCGTTCCAGTCGGATTTCCCGTAATGACGGTCACGGGTTACCCCGGCAGTAGCATCTACAATGGCTTCCCTTCTTTCCAGTAAACGATTAAAAAGTGTTGATTTTCCTACGTTGGGACGCCCAACGATTGCGACAATATTCGACATAAAAAATGTTTAATAAGCTAATTATTAATGGGTTTCTCCAACCTTTGGAGCCCAATTTTTTTGCAAAGATAAGGTTTTATTATTTAACCTCAATTCAGGTTAAATCATTGAGAACAGAATCATATGATCTTTTAAGTTGAACAGGGATGTAAAGTGTATCATTTATTCTGCTGTTTTTATTTCGGATGCCTGAAGAGCAAAAAAACAGCCTGAAGGCTGTCTTTAGAGAATAGGTAACTAACAAATCAACTACATTAAATCAAATCTGTCTAAATTCATCACTTTGACCCACGCGGATACAAAGTCTTTTATAAATTTTTCATGGGCGTCTGAAGCGGCATACACTTCTGCCACTGCTCTCAGTTCAGCATTGGAACCGAATACCAGGTCCGCCCGTGTGGCAGTCCACTTCAGTTCGCTGGTTTTACGGTCCCTTCCTTCATAAACTTCATTGTCCTGCGAAGCAGATTTCCATTGGGTATTCATATCCAGGAGATTAACAAAGAAATTATTGGTTAACACTTCTTTCTTCTGTGTGAAAATACCATGGGAAGAACCGTCATAATTAGCACCCAGGGCACGCATTCCGCCGATTAACACGGTTAATTCCGGTGCGGTCAGGGTTAGAAGCTGTGCTTTATCAATAAGAAGGGATTCTGTGGATACGGAAAATTTCTTTTTCAGGTAATTTCTGAATCCGTCTGCTGCCGGTTCAAGATACCCCATGGATTCTACATCCGTCTGCTCCTGTGAAGCATCAGTGCGTCCTGCCGTGAAAGGTACTTCCACAGAGTGTCCGGCTTCTGCAGCCGCTTTCTCAACAGCTGCGCTTCCTGCCAGGACGATCAGGTCGGCAATGGATATTTTTTTGTTTCCGCCTTGTGCGCCGTTAAATTCTTTCCGGATATATTCCAGTACACCCAATACTTTCTGCAGCTGTGCCGGGTTATTTACTTCCCAGTTTTTCTGGGGTTCCAGTCGGATTCTAGCTCCATTGGCACCGCCGCGTTTGTCGCTTCCCCTGAATGTTGAAGCGGAAGCCCAGGCTGTGGAAACTAGTTCTGAAATGCTTAATCCGGAATTCAGGATTTTATCTTTCAGGGCTTTTATGTCAGAATCATCTACCAGCTCATGGTCTACAGCAGGAACCGGATCCTGCCAGATCAGCTCTTCCTGAGGAATATCCGGTCCCAAATACCGGGCACGAGGTCCCATATCCCTGTGCGTCAGCTTGAACCATGCCCTTGCAAAGGCATCGGCAAAAGCTTCCGGGTTTTCATAAAAATGCCTTGAAATCTTTTCGTACTCAGGGTCCATTCTTAATGAAAGGTCAGTGGTAAGCATGGTAGGCCTGTGTTTTTTGGAAGTGTCGAATGCATCAGGAATAATTTCCTCTGCATTTTTTGCCACCCACTGGTGCGCTCCTGCCGGGCTTTTCGTCAATTCCCAGTCGTGCTCGAAAAGATTTTTAAAGAAATAATTGCTCCACTGGGTAGGTGTTTCCGTCCAGGTCACTTCTAGTCCGCTGGTAATGGTATCCGGACCTTTTCCTGATTTATAGGTACTTTCCCATCCAAGTCCCTGTGATTCTATGCCGGCCGCTTCAGGCTCTTTTCCTACATGGTCTGCCGGTCCGGCACCATGGGTTTTCCCAAATGTGTGGCCGCCGGCAATCAGTGCTACGGTTTCTTCATCATTCATGGCCATACGACCGAAGGTATCACGGATATCTTTTGCGGCTGCAATCGGATCGGGATTTCCGTCCGGTCCTTCCGGGTTTACGTAGATCAGTCCCATCTGGACTGCAGCCAGGGGTTTCTCAAGATCTCTGGAATGGATTTTTCCATCAGCATCATCATCAGCTGAAAGGACACCGTGGTTTTCAACAACCCCTTCTGATCCGTGGGAATACCTTAAATCACCGCCCAGCCAGGTTTTTTCTTCTCCCCAGTATACATCCTGATCCGGTTCCCATACATCTGCCCGGCCGCCTGCAAATCCGAAGGTTTTAAAGCCCATGGATTCCAGCGCTACATTTCCGGTAAGGATAAGAAGGTCAGCCCATGATATTTTTTTCCCGTATTTCTGTTTGATCGGCCATAACAGGCGTCTTGCTTTATCCAGGCTCACGTTATCCGGCCAGCTATTCAGCGGAGCGAACCTCTGCTGTCCGGCTCCGGCGCCTCCCCTTCCGTCTCCTACACGGTACGTTCCGGCGCTGTGCCATGCCATACGGATGAACAGAGGGCCATAATGCCCGAAATCTGCCGGCCACCAGTCCTGAGAGTCGGTCATCAGTTTATGAAGGTCCTTTTTAACAGCCTCAAGATCGAGGGCTTTAAAAGCTTCTGCATAATCAAAATCCTCATCCATCGGATTGGATTTTGATGAGTGTTGCCTTAGAATATCCACCCTAAGCTGATCCGGCCACCAGTCTCTGTTCTGGGTACCGCCGCCGGCTACATTTTCCTGTTTCATGGCCCCGTTATGAAACGGGCATTTGCTGATGTCATTTAAATCTTTTCCTTCCATTATAGTTCTTGTTTATGTTATTCAGATATTATTATTGATGTTACAAACATACTCCAGTTTAGCCATAAATACAATCTATTAATTTTAATCTCTACAATAGTGAAAAACTATAACCTCATCATTTATTCTTCCGGTTTAAAAATTGCATACTGACCTAAAAAGCAGAAATTCACTTCAATAGTGTTTCGTCCAAATAAATTTAATTATTTTTATATCATGTCAAAACATTCCATATGAAAAAAATATTAACTATTGTTCTGGTTGCCTTTATCATGATGCAGTTTTTTACTATTGATAAGACAAATCCTCCGTTGAATAAAGGGATGGATTTTATCAACATCAAAAAAACGCCTGCTGAGACGGCAAAGATCATCAGGGCGTCATGTTATGACTGTCATTCCAATGAAACCCGCTATCCCTGGTATTCGAATATTTCCCCAGCTTCATGGCTGCTCAAAAACCACATTGATGAGGGCCGTAAAGAACTAAATTTTTCAACCTTTTCGTCGTATCCTGCTAAGATACAGGCACACAAATTGCAGGAATGTATTGACATGGTGGTTAATAAGGAGATGCCTCTCGAAACTTATATCGTGGGCCACCAGGAAGCCAAACTGACGGATAAGCAGCGGAACGAGCTTGCAGCATACTTCAGAAAAATGAAAGATGATACTGAACGTAAAATAATGCTTTTAAAATAACCATCATGCAGGAGGGATTTACCAATAAATATATTGTCTTTTTCGACGGGGACTGCGGCGTATGTAATTTCTGGGTACAATGGATCCTGGAAAGGGATACCAAAGACCAGTTTATGTTTGCTTCCCTTCAATCGGAATTTGGGCAGAAATTCTTATCTGACAGAGGGCTGGATACCAAAGTTTTCAACACCATGTATCTCTGGAAGCCCAATTCTTATTATCTGATCAAGTCCAGGGCCGTATTGGAGATTGCCCGGCTATTGGGAGGAATATATCAGCTTTCCGTAGTAGGTAAGATTATTCCGAGCTTTTTAAGCGACAAACTGTACGATGTGGTTTCTAAAAACCGCATGAAACTGGCTAATCAGAAATGCTACCTTCCCACTCCTCACCAGAGGAAAAAATTCATTGAAGTTTAAATAAGATAAGATCAAAACAAAGGCTGCTTGTAAGAGAGCAGCCTTTTGGTTTATTGATTCAGGGACCATATGGAATAACTGTTGGGAGGACTCTGGATTTTCACCCACTGATCTCCCTGGGTCGTGGGATACCAGCTGGAGTTTCCGGTGAAATCCTTGATCTGTTTACCGGCCCAGTTGGTCTGTATCCATCGTTCCTGCCATGAAGAGGAATTATTGATGTATACCACGAGTCCCGGGTTTCCGTTATACCCGTTCCGTCTGGCAATATATTCGTCATTATCCGTATACAGGATAGAAGTTGTTCCCGTTGCTTTATTATTGTGGATCCAGATAAGGTTATTGAGGCGCTCTTTATTCAGCCATTCTTCATAATCGCGGTAGAAGATCGTGGGATACCCTTCATGGGTAAGGATGTAGGCATAGGCGAGCATTTTGTTGTAGATGATATCCGTATCATGGTTCGCTACGAAAGTCACTGCCTTATAGGGGTTCCTTTTCCACATCATATCATCATTCAGCGCATTCAGGTTATTATTGTCAAAGGCCTCATCCATTTTGTAGTAAGCGGCAAAATCAAACACAGAGCTGTTGGCATTATTAGCCCACCATTCAAGAGTATTGACATTCGAATCCCATAATTCGCCCACAGAGAAACCGCCTACGCTGGAATTCCAGTTGTTCACTACCCAGGGCCCGAAACCTTTTACATAATCAAATCTCCATCCGTCAAATTTCATGGTATTCTTATAATATTTTGCCACAGAGTCATCCCTTCCCCAAAGCCAGTCCTGCACATACGGATTGGCATGGCAGAGGTCCGGATAACCCCCGAAAGCGCCTTCATCATTATCTCCATAGGAATTCTTATAAAAATCATTGTAATTCCTCGGGAATTTCCCTGAAGCCACTCCTGAAAAGTTCGTCCAGGTATTGTTTCCGGTGTACGGATTGTATTCGGATTGCCCGCCACTGTTGTGGTTGATAACAATATCGGCATATACCTGCATATTTTCCGCATGAGCCTTGGTAATGAGCGCTTCCAGTTCAGTTCTTGACCCGAAGCGGGTTTCCACGGTTCCGTTCTGGTTAAAATTCCCAAAATCATAATAATCGGTAGGGTCATATCCCATAGAGTACGGCCCGTTCTGAGCTTTTGAGGCCGGTGGCAGCCATACGGCACCAATTCCCGCATTGGACCAGTCGGTTAATTTCCCTTTTACGGTATCCCACCAGGTACCGCCTGCAGGCACATCCCAGTAAAACCCCTGCATCAGTACACTGCCTCCCGGTCCGGCAACAAATTTTGCGGTTAAAGATCCGTTTCCCGTACTGAAAGGCCGTCCGTCATGGTGGGTGACATCCACAGTTTTATTGTGCACCTCTGCCTGTGAAGCAGGCAGTATCTCGTCATTGCTCCGGCAGGAAACCACGGATCCCAGTGCCAGGCAGTAATACAGTAAAGCTGATTTTTTCATAAGCGCATTTAAATTATTAAACCTGTACCTAAATTACAATTTTATTGAAACAAATCCCGGACGGACTGAAATAATTTAATTTTTATTCATTCATAATAAAATGATCCGGCCTGTTTTCTTATTAAGAAATAATAAACTTTTAAGATTTTCAGGATAGATTTTCTTTTAATGCATATATTTGCACATTATGGAATATAACACCCAAAAAACTCAGCTTTATATGCCGGAATACGGCAGGATTATACAACAGTTGGTTGAGCGCTGCAAAGAAGTTTCCGATAAAGAGGAAAGAAATGAAATGGCGGCAGCAATCATCGATTTTATGGGTCAGAGAAACCCTCAGCTCCGTGACGAAGAAAATTACAATCATAAACTCTGGGACCATCTATTCATCCTGTCCGATTATGACCTTGATGTAGATTCCCCATACCCTTTCCCTACCCGTGAGCAGCTGGCCGAAAAGCCTAAGCGCATGGAGTATCCCAAACTTCAGGGGGAATTCAAATTTTACGGGAAAAGTATCCTGCAGCTGATCGATAAAGCTATAGAACTGGAACCCGGTGAAGAAAAAGAAGCCCTGATTGAAGTGATTGCCAACAATATGAAGAAATCCTACAATGTTTACAATAAGGAACATGTAACGGATGATGTCATTTTCCGTCACCTGAAAGAGCTTTCTGAAAACAGGCTGGACCTGACCGGAATAGAATCGCTGGAAAAGAGCAAGATCTATTACACCAGCAATAACAACAGGAACAACAATAATAACAACAAAAACAACAATAATAATAAAAACCAGCCCAATAAAAAAAGACACAATTATAAAAACAGAAAATAAGATGAGTGGGACATTTCAAATACGGGGAGGAAAAAGACTGCAAGGTGAAATCACTCCACAAGGGGCCAAAAATGAGGCGCTGCAGATTTTATGCGCAGTGTTGCTAACCGATGATGAAGTAAGAATCAACAATATCCCGGACATCCATGATGTCAACAGGCTGATTGAAATCTTGGGAGACTTCGGTGTTCACGTTACCCAGAACGGAAAAGGCGATTACACCTTTAAATCAGATAAAGTAGACTTCAATTATATCAAGTCCGATGAGTTCAAAAAGGATGGCGCCAAGCTGCGCGGGTCTATTATGCTGATGGGTCCTATGCTTGCCCGTTACGGAGAAGCCTATATGCCGACTCCCGGCGGCGACAAAATCGGACGAAGAAGGCTGGACACCCATTTCCAGGGCCTTGTAGAACTGGGCGCTGAATTTCATTATGATGAGGAAGAATACTATTATTCCCTGAAAGCCAAGGAACTGAGAGGAAAGTTCATCCTTCTGGAAGAAGCTTCGGTAACCGGAACAGCCAATATTGTGATGGCTGCCGTCCTGGCGAAAGGGAAAACCAGAATCTACAACGCTGCCTGCGAACCTTACCTTCAGCAACTCTGCAAAATGCTCAACCGCATGGGGGCCAATATTTCCGGTATCGGTTCCAACCTTGTTACGATTGAAGGTGTTGAATACCTCCACGGAACGGAGCATACCATGCTTCCGGATATGGTGGAAATCGGTTCGTGGATCGGGCTGGCTGCCATGACAAAATCTGAAATCACGATTAAAAACGTCAACTGGAACCAGCTGGGTGTGATCCCGAATACGTTCCGAAAACTCGGCATCGAGCTTGAACAGAGCAATGACGACATTTATATTCCTGCTCAGGAAAACTATAAAATCCAGAAATTCATCGACGGATCCATCCTTACCGTTTCGGATGCTCCATGGCCGGGCTTCACACCGGATCTTCTATCTATTGTGCTTGTCGTGGCTACCCAAGCCAAAGGAAGTTTATTAATCCACCAAAAAATGTTTGAATCCAGGCTGTTTTTCGTGGACAAGCTGATCGATATGGGTGCACAGATCATTTTATGTGATCCGCACCGGGCAACAGTAATCGGGCTCAACCAGGAAACACCGCTCAGAGGAACCACCATGGTCTCCCCTGACATTCGTGCCGGAAATGCCCTTCTTATCGCAGCCCTTTCTGCGGAAGGCAAATCCATCATCCACAATATCGAACAGATCGACCGCGGCTATGAAAATATCGATGGTAGATTGAAAGCCATCGGTGCAGATATCGAACGGATTTAATTGATTGGTATTTACATTTTATAAATAGAGGCTGCTTGATGAGCAGCCTTTTTTTGTGGTATTAATTATATCGAGAAGTTCATTTTCTTCTGATAAATAATTCCTTATAACAAAATCAGAGCACACTAATGCTCTGATTTTTTGAAGTTTTATCGTATTAATTACTGAATAGTTTTTCTATTTTATATTCAAATAATCTACTAATGTCTTAGTTTTTCGTACAATTTCCTGCCAATTAGGATCATCAAGAATAACAGCAGCATCATATTTATTTTTATATAGCTCGGGCTCCTGATAAGTATCCAGCATTGTCTTCAATTGAGATAATCCTTCTTTTAACTCACTGACTTCAGCCTCTTGAATTTCACAATCCAATTCATTATACAATGAGTCGTACAAATCTGAATATGATGAAATCAAACCTGAATCATTATTGATATTGAGCCACAACTTTTTCTGCATGTCAATATCTGATAGTTCTAATACTCTTTCTTTGAATTCTGGGTGCATGATAATTTAATTCAAGGCATATTTGATCTTGCATATTCATTCTCTTATATGAAATAAATAATCTTGGCAAATAAAGACTATTTTTACTTATTGTAATCATACAGAAGCTTGTATAAAATCAGCTGATAATTTAAACAGGACTGGGATTTATCCCTTTTGCCCTTATTAAAGAAGCCGGTGCTGGAATAATTGAGTTTCCCTCTGAATTTTGTTTATTATTATTTTCATCAACTAAACATAAACATGTATCACATTCAAAGAGTAATTTTTCGGAATCAATTTCTACAAACACACGAAGATTATCATCGTGACAACACGGACAATTTTTATCAGACTTGAAGACAAGAATATTAAATAGTATATTGCTTGCATGTTCAATTGCCCACTGATAAGAATCAACGTTAGCTTGAATGATGTCGTACTGAATTATTTCCTCCAAGGAATACCAGACAACACTGTCGTTATAAAATATTTCACCTATATCTAAGTTTTCATAATAGCTGAAACATAGTTTATATAAATTTTGTATCTGAATATCTTTAATTTTTTTTATTCCCTGCCCCCAATCTATTAATAATTTCAATAAAGAATGAGCATCCAAATGATTTCTATCCCGGATTACACTCTGCCTTAATCGTTCCCATTTTTTTACTACAATATGACTCATTATGGTACTACTGGATATGTTGTTATTAAGTTTCCTTTGTAGTCAGAGAGACGTATTACTATGCTGCTCTTCCCGTTTATTTATTCTGCATATGATATTTTAGCTTAAATATATTTTATAAAAAATGGATTTACTTTGATACCTTTAGATGCTCCTGTATGAATTAATCTATCAATCTTATTAGCTCTCCTAAATATAATTTTTTATTATTAAGGGTATAATTTTGCGGAATATTTATAAAATATTCTTTCTTCTCTTTTAACTTACTTTTTTGCAATGATAGGTTGGTATTATGTACGCCGTTATAGTTTCTAATAAAACTAAACACAGGCTGGTCATCTTTATCAATGACATATAATGTATCACCGTTATGAATATTTCCTACCAAATAGAAATTCGACTGGCCTTTCTCTGCTGCGGAGTAATAAGATAATAATTCGACGTAAATATTTTTTTGCGGTTCGATTAAATCAGAAAAAATTACTTTCTGTTCAGTTAAAATTTCTTTTTCCTTGCATGAAAGAAAAGCAAAGAATATAACTAAAAATATATTTTTCATTCTTTATTTACTGGATTAATATTTTGACTATTTGGTTTGCCTGCCTTGTATAATCTATATCCTACTAATTTATTTAACAGTAAACCTGTACTTGTATTGTAAAATTACTTTTTTAAGTGTTCTTATTAAATGTCACTGCCTAGCATATAAAATAACAAGACATTAGCATCAGTGAGAAGGATTAAAAAATTATTCTTTTATTTTATGAATAAGATTAATCAGCTCATCGTACGTACTTTCTTCTTCCTCTTCAATTATTTCTCCTGTGTCGTATTTTTCAATAATAACATTGTATTTATGAGTTCTGTCATAATTAAAAGCTGAAACGTATATCAAAGCATTTTCAATTTGACTACCTATTGTTGTAGTATCTGCTTCCCAAAAATCAACAAGTTTATAGTTTCGTACTGATTCTCTACTTAGCTTTATAAGTAATTTATTTATTTCAGTATTTTTATTTTCCAAAATTTTAATTTGATATATAGCTTCAAAAACTTATCTTTATGAATATTACTACTGAAATAGTAGTAAATGAAAACCTATACTACGTTTCATTCAAAAATACATTTAAGATCCAGTACCGGATATTAAAAATAAAAATAAATGCTGGTTTTATATAATAAAGCCAATTCAAACATTTTTATAATTTTTTCTGCATTAAATGATCTTTTTTTTAGTTCATATAATGACTTAGATATTAACTCTAAATCAGTAATATGCTCATCTTCAAATTCATCAATAGTACATTTTGAAGTTTTATCTATTAATGAAAAAAGCCCATCATTCCATAATCTGTCAAACTCATCAGAGGTTATAGTAAGTTCAACAATTTGTTCTGGAGAAGTCATATCAAAATCCAATGCAATTTGCGCTTCTTTATTTTTAGGGACAATAATTATCTTTGACACATTAATTAATATTCGTAAATATAGTAATTAAACATATTGAGTCTAGCTTCTACATAACTACTTGCATAAATTACATTTTAAAGCTATAAATATTTATCTAATAGTTTTCTTATTCTTCGCTTTCTAAATTTATTATAATATGTTACTTTCAAATAAGCTCTGGAGTTGTGCCTGAATAAGGTTTGGAAACCTTTTCAGGGTAAGGATATTGCCATTCAGGTCATAGGTGAGCTGTTCATTATAATTATTGTTATTGATCACTGATGATCCAGGTTCTTAGTAGATGCCCTGCTGGAGCCTATTAAATTGGTCATAAGAAAAAGAATATCTTATTTCAAGAAGCCGCCCCGGACGATGTCGGGACGGCCATTGTAATCAAAACCAATATGAATCTTTTTAAGTGTACTTCCGGCAGGTATATGCTACTGAAGTACTCAGTAACCTGTTCTGTATAAGATAATGCTCCAGCCTTTGGTGATCTTCCGCACTTACATCGATATACAGCTGCACATACCCGAAATCCCGGCCATCCAGGTACTCTATCTGAGCAGACAGCACCCGGTGACAGATTCCGAACTTACGGTACATCGCATTCATCAGATGCTCCAGCTTCATTTTACCGTTCAGCTCGATTTCAAGTATCAGTTCATTGGTTTCCTGTAAAGGCAGATTGTGCAACACTTGCAGTTCGCGGTCAGATCTTATCATAGTAAAGGCATTAGTGGGTCATTATTGTCTGTCATTAAATCTTTAGCAAAAATATAAAAAAATATTACCCTACAAAATTAGTAGACTAATAATTTTCAATTTTAACATTTTAGCTCCTAAACTAAAAAAAGAGCTATACTACAATTCCCGGATCCTTTGCAGCTTTTCCGAACCTGCGAGCCCGTTGGGATTACATCCGGGCTGCCCTTCCGGAACATCAAGGCCCTTACGTTGATAGAATTTCTGCCAGAATTCATTGGTTTTTCCGGTTTTAGGATCCACGAACGTCATCGGCTCCAGGGTAAAAATATGGTTTTCCCTGAATGCCCGTTCCACAAAATCTGAACAGTAATAGGAATTCTCATCGAGGATATAGTTGAAATTATAAGGTTTGCCTGTCATGGACTCTGCTTTTTCCAGCGCAGCAGGTATGGCTGTACGGTATGGTGGCTTTAAGCGGTATACGACTATTCTCTGTCCGTCATCAGACCGGTCTTTCAGGAAATCTTTCAGAGACTGCTTTTGGGAACCACCTTCAGGCGCCGCATGCAATACATAAGGATGATGACCGGACCATGTCAGAATCCCGATATGGTCAAAAGAAGCCTGTGCCTGCTTTTGGGTCACATTATTGATGGCTCCGGAAAGCCCGGTCGGTTTTGCCGTTACAAAGAGCAGATCGCCGTTTTTCAGGTCTGCTACCCGGGAACTCCTGCAGCTGCAAAGCACTGCTGCCATGCACACGGCAAAGAAGAGTTGCAGCAGGCTACTTTTTCTTAAAATTCTTTTCATAGCATTCAATCCAGTTCCACACGGTAATCTTTTTACACAGTTCGGCAATCAGTTCCATAGGAATATCATCCATTTTTTTAAACCTGACGCATGATTTCCCCATATCCAGCTTCCGCTTTGAATATTTGGGATATTCACTGGTAAACCATGCCAGCAGTTCCGGCTGGGCATACATTCCCATATGGTACAGGGCAATAAAATTTTTCTGTGAGGCAATGCTGATAAAAGGCAACGGCGTTCCGGGGCTGCAATGGTAACCTTCAGGATAGAGATCCAGCGGAACACCCCAGCCCGGCATTCCGTACCCCATCCCGAACGTGAATCCTTCAGGAAGGTTGGTATCAATTGTATCTGAAAGCTTTTTGAATATGTCCTGCCTTTCTTCAGGGATCTGTGCCAGGTATTCTTCTGCCGATAAAGCTGTAGTCTGCATGTATTGCCGTTTTTGAAAGGCTAAAATTATTAAAATTTACAGATAGTTGATTTCAAAACACGATTATTTTCTTATTGGAAAATTAAATCTTATTTTTGTCATACAAATTTTTAAACAATGCCAAACATTTCAAACAGAGCACTGCACATGCCGCCTTCACCGGTAAGAAAACTGGTTCCCTTCGCTTTACAGGCCAAGCAAAAAGGAATAAAAGTATATCACCTCAACATCGGGCAGCCCGATATTGAAACTCCGGAAACGGCTTTGAATGCTTTAAAGAACATTGATTTAAAAGTATTGGAATATGCTTTATCCGAAGGGAACCCGGAGTACAGGAAGGCCCTTACCGAATACTATCATTCGCTAAGTTTTACGGATCTGACACCTGATAACTTCATCGTGACCAACGGTGGATCTGAGGCGCTGAATTTTGCTATCTCAACATTATGCGATGACGGCGATGAGGTGATTATTCCTGAACCGTATTATGCGAATTATAACGGATTCACGAGCACATTCAATGTGAATGTGGTAGCCGTGCCTTCAAGCATCGATACCGGGTTTGCCCTGCCTCCGATTGAAGATTTCGAAAAGAAAATCACCGCAAGGACAAGAGCCATTGTAATCTGTAATCCTGGAAACCCAACCGGTTATCTGTACACACGCGAAGAGCTGCAGAAACTGGCAGAAATTGCCTTGAAATATGACATTGTCGTAATTTCTGATGAAGTGTACAGGGAATATGTATATGACGGCAAACAACAGGTTTCCATGCTGGCCTTCCCTGAACTGAGCGAAAACTGCATCATCATTGATTCTGAATCCAAGCGGTATTCCATGTGCGGCGTAAGGATCGGGTGTATGATTACCCGTTCCAAAAAAATACGAGATGCTGCCATGCTTTTTGCACAGGCCAGGTTAAGCCCTGTGCTTTTAGGCCAGATTGCAGCGACAGCCGCCCACCAGAATGACGGTGCTTACATCAGAGCCGTGAGAGAAGAATATACCCACCGAAGAAACGTACTTGTAGATTTACTCAATGCTATCCCAGGTGTGATCTGCCCGAAACCGAAAGGCGCTTTCTACTGCGTGGCTGAACTTCCGGTAGATGATACGGAAAAATTTGCCCAATGGCTTCTGGAAAGTTACACCAATGTAAACCGCGACACCATTATGGTGGCTCCTGCGGGTGGATTTTACAGTGATCCGGAACTCGGTAAAAAGCAGGTAAGGATTGCCTACGTTTTAAAAGAGGAAGATTTAAGAAGAAGTGTGGAGATTTTAAAGGATGCGCTTGAAAAATACAAAGCGGAATTTACCCTTTAATCCTTGATATAAGATGTCAGCAATACAGCCCATACGGATGAAATTCTTCTTCCCCATCGTTGTATTGCTGATTTTTTTTTCGTGCAGCAAAGAACCTGAAAAGCCCGGGCCGGCATCTTCCGGCGAAATCAGCCAGATTATCCTTTCTTACATCGGAGGAAACCACGGATCCTATACCATCATTAAAGTAAGCCCGGACTCCATTCATGTGGAAAAAGGCAATACCACAGATAAGAGCCATACGGAGAACAATATAGCCATCAGCGAAGCCTCCTGGCAACAGCTCATCAAGCCCATTGACATCCGTGCGCTCAATAAGATCCGGAGCTCACCGAGCCGGCAATCCGTAGACCGTACCGACGAAACATTTCAGGTAAAAACATGCAACAAAGTCCATGTATATGTGAACGCGTACACCGATACGCTCCATTACAGGCAGCTGGAAAATTTTAAAATTCAACTGGAAAAGATCCTTCCGAAAGACCATCATTAAACCATGCAAGAAAACGTTTCCTTACAGCCGTACAATACTTTCGGTGTTGAAGCCGAAGCCCGATATTTCACTGAAATCCATACGCCTGAAGAATTGAAGGCAGCCATTAACTTTTCTTCTTCCCGCGCCCTGAAAACCTTATTACTGGGAGGAGGCAGCAACATCCTGCTGACCAGGGATTTCGACGGACTGGCCATCAGGCTAAACCTGAAAGGGATTTCTGAACAGCCGGATGGTGTTAACCATATCCTGGTGACTGCACAGGCAGGGGAAAACTGGCATGAGTTCGTGATGTACTGCCTGGAAAAAAATTATGGCGGACTGGAAAACCTTGCCCTGATTCCCGGCAATGTGGGGACTTGCCCGATCCAGAACATCGGAGCCTACGGAACAGAGATCAGAGATGTTTTTGTACGTTGCAACGTTTTGAACCTCAGCACCATGGAAACGGAAGATTTCGAGCTCGAAAAATGCCGCTTTGGTTACCGTGATTCTATATTCAAGCAGGAAGGAAAAGGGCAATACATTATCCTGAGCGTAACCTTCAGGCTAACAACTCAGCATCACAGCATCAAAACAGAATATGGCGCCATTCGTGGCGAGCTTAGCAATGCAGGAATCGCAGAGCCTACCATCCGTGATGTGGCTCAGGCCGTCGTCCACATACGCAAGAGCAAACTGCCGGACCCGAAAGAAACAGGTAATGCAGGAAGCTTCTTTAAAAACCCGACGATTCCGTTACTACAGTTTGAGGAACTGCAGATCCGGTTTCCCCATATCCAGGGATATCCTAACGGAGACACCGTAAAAGTTCCTGCCGGATGGCTGATTGAGCAATGCGGATGGAAGGGTAAAAAGATTGGCAATGTAGCTTCACATCCGTTACAGGCCCTTGTTATCATTAATGCAACCGGGCAGGCAACCGGTAAAGAGATTTTTGATTTTTCCACCCTGATTATTGATTCCGTACGGGAAAAGTTCGGGATCGAGCTGGAACGGGAGGTGAATATCATATAAAACGGCTATGTTTTGCTCACACAGCTTGCTTAAAATCAATAGAGTTCAGTTCAATTCAAACCATAATACCATTAAAAAACACAGCTATGAAAATCACTATCCTCGGAGCAGGGAACATGGGCCTGTCTTTTTCAAAATCATTCCTGAAATATGAACTGACAGAGCCTGAAAACCTTCATTTAATCATAAGAAACCAGGCCAGGCTCCTTAAAATAGCCGAAGAATTCCCGAAGTCGGAAATTTCAACGTTTAATCAGGTCAAGGAACTGGACGCAGACATCATCATACTGGCCGTTAAGCCTCAGGACTTTCTTCACCTTGCTGAAAACTTCCGGTTTAAACTGAAAGAACACCAAATGGTTTTATCCATTATGGCTGGAATTAAGATCGAAAAAATACAGAAAGCACTAAACCATCCTACAGTGGTAAGGGCCATGCCTAACGCTCCTACCTTTCTCGGAATGGGGATTACAGGCTATACCGCCGCAGAAGGAATTCCCTTCAGCCAGCTGATGAATATTGAACGGTTACTGAATTCCACCGGAAGATCGGTTTACCTGGAAGATGAAGGGCTGCTGGATGGTGTAACGGCGCTTTCAGGAAGTGGGCCGGCATACTTTTATTACATTGTCGATGCAATGATCAAAGCCGGGGTTGAAATGGGAATCCAGGAGAACCTGTCCAGGCTTTTTGTGAAACAGACCATGCTGGGCGCTTACCATCTGATCAATAATTCCGACAAGAGCCTTGAAGAACTCATCAGCGATGTTGCTTCAAAAGGCGGAACCACCGAAGCTGCCCTGAATACGTTCAATGAGCACACCCTGAAAGACATCCTTAAAAACGGAATCCTGAATGCGGAGAAACGCGCCAGAGAACTGAATGGCTGATTCAGAAACCAAAGGGAACAGATAATACCTATATCCGGAATCACTGAATAAAATCCGGCATTACCTTCAACTGGAAACAAATGTACTCCTAAGAGAGCGCATATAAAAATCTGATATTTATCATTTATTTTAATTTATTCTAAATAAGATTTAACCGGAGGGAATTAAATTATTAGATTTGCGCTCTGCTTATCTGAAAATCCAGTAAATCAATGTCAATCAGGTTTTTAACATCTATAATCCTATTTTTATCCGGCTCTCAGCTCTTATTGGCCCAAAACGAGAAATTACAGCTTACTGTTTATGTTACCGGTAAATCGGGTGAGAAACTTTCCGATGTTACGGTTAGCTCTTCAGAAACTTCCTTGGTTACGGATCGAAATGGCAGTGCTATTGTATATTTAAAAGCTGGAAAACATCATTTACAGTTCAGTCACCCTAACTACCAGGAAAAAGAATCCGATATTGATTTAAAAACTTCCACCATACTGACGATTCAGCTGCAGCCAGTGGATAAGCTGGAAGAAGTGGTGATGTTTTCTAAAGAAGGAAAAGGACTGACAACGAAAACCGTGATCGACCGCAAGGCTATGGAACATCTGCAGCCTTCAAGCTTTACGGACCTGATGGAACTCTTACCGGGAGGATTGGCGAAGGTGCCTGACCTGAATGCGAATAACCGTCCGGTGCTCCGTGAAAACAGGGGCAGTTTTTCCGCAGCCACCACAGCGTACAATACTACTTCCCTGGGGGTTCAGTTCATGGTAGACGGAAATGTACTGAATTCCAATGCAGACATGCAGGTTTCTCTCGACAATAAACAGTTTGCAGAAGGCCCCAGAGACCGTGAAACGGCAACAACGGGAGTGGATATGCGGACCATTTCCACCAATGACATTGAAAAAGTGGAAATCATCCGCGGAATCCCTTCTGCTTCCTATGGAGACCTGACTTCAGGGGTTATCAAAATTGAACGCAAGATCGGCCAGTCGCCCTTGCAGGCAAGGTTTAAAGTAGACGGTTTCAGTAAGCAATATTATGTGGGAAAAGGCTTCAACATCAACAATAACTGGCAGATCAGTGCCGGAGCAGATTTCCTTGATTCTAAAGCCACCCCGACAGACGATTTTGAGAATTATCAACGGATAACAGCGTCTGTCCGATCGAGAAAAAAAGGCATGTTGTGGTCCAATCCCCTGGAATGGCGTTCCAGTATTGATTTTTCCACCAACATCGATTCGAAGAAAAATGATCCCGATAACGGGGCACCTGAAATTGACCGCTATAGGCAAACCCGGACGAGGATCAGCCTGACCAATAACTTTATCTACGCTCTGGCCAAAGCGTATTTCTTTGATCAGATCATATTCAATACCGCTATCAGGCAAGGAGTTGAAAAAATTGACCAGACCAAACTTGTCCAGCTATCCGGCCCAAGATCCTTTTCTTTGGCTACCGAACAGGGTGAAAATGTCGGCGTATTTCCCGCTCTGCGGTATATCAGTGATTTTTCTACAGATGGGAAGCCACTGGATATCACGGCTCTTTTTCAAACGACAGGAACAAGAAAAACCTGGGGAATCAGGCATCAGTATGAAGCCGGACTTGACTGGAGGTATTCAAAAAACAACGGAAAAGGGCTGGTGTACGATATGAACTCACCGTATTCGGCAGCTTTCAGCAATACCAGGCCAAGGCCTTTCAACGATATTCCGGCCTCCAACCTTTTGGCCGCCTTCCTGGGTGACCGGATGAGTTATGCGATTGACCGCCATATCTTCACATTATATGCAGGCGTTAGATTTTCCAGACAGCTGGGAACAGACCGCTCGTATGCCATCAGCAAAAAAGTGTTTGCGGAACCAAGGATCAACCTTCAGTATAACCTCCCGCATATCATGATCCATGATGCCCCGCTCAAAGCAGACATTACTTTAGGATACGGACAGTTTTATAAACAGCCTACCCTCCTAATGCTGTATCCGAACAGAAAATTCTGGGATTACACCCAGCTCAATTATTACCATAACGATGAACGGTACCGGTATGTAAATTTCATGACGTATGTGCAGAATCTGGAAAATAAGGAACTGACCGCTGCCAAAAGCATCAAGAAAGAAATACGGCTCGACCTCTCCTACCGCAACCACAATGTATTCATTACGTATTTTAAGGAAGATATGACGAATGGTTTCCGCCAGATGCTCCATACAGTACTGCATACGTACAAGCAGTATGACGCTTCACAGGTGGATCTTTCCCAATGGAATAACGGTCCCGACCTCGCCCATACGCCTTATGTGGAAAAAAAGACCAATGCAAACTACAGTCTTACCGAAAACGGAAGCACCACGATAAAAAACGGTATCGAATTCGGATATACGTCACCGCGTTTCAAAGCCATCAATACCAGGTTTACCCTGAGCGGAGCCTACTTTAAAACACAGTACAGGAACTCAATGCCTGTGACCGAAAGCCCTTCATTATCCATAGGTCCTGACGGATATCCTTACTATGGAATCTATCAGAACGATGAAGGATACGTCAATTCCAATATGAACTACAATCTTTTTGTCGATACCTACATTCCCAAAATGGACCTTACGATTTCCGCGTCGTTCCAGGGCAGCTTCTTCGACTATAGGAGAAAAGACCAGCGTATTGCCGAACCGATATATTATTACGGGATCGATGGCATCCTGCATCCTTTTACCGACGCAGACAGAACCGACGCCTATAAGCAATGGCTCGTAAGGAATGTATCGGTAACGGATAATATGCCTACTGAACTCACCTTTACGTTTGCCGCCAACCTAAAAGTGACCAAAAGTATCTACAGGGACATTAAAACCTCGATGTTCGTCACCAGGATTTTTAATTACAGCGCCCCGTATTACTTTAATAACCTCCGGATAGATAGAAAAGCAGCCAACAGGCCGTATTTCGGAATGGAGCTTACCTATAATTTTTAATATCAATTACATACAACCCACATGAAAAAAACTGTTTTATTATTGAGTATTGCCGCCGCTCTGGCCACCGGATTTACGGTATCCTCCTGCTCCAGTGATGATGATTTCGGATCTTCTGTTTCTCAGACAGGTGTATTGACCATGAATTTCACCGGAGACCAGATTGCCACCTATCAGACTCTGGATATTTCTATCAAAGAAATCAATACCGGAACGATTACCCAGCTATCCATTAAAAACACCAATGCCCATTCTGTTGAACTTCCTTTCGGATCTTATATGATTACGGTAAATGGATCTGTGGTAAAAACCGATACAGAAGAGGTAAATGTAGGAGCTTCTGCCAATACGGATATCAAGATGAATGTTACCAACATCACCATCCCTATTCTGGTAAAACAGTTTGGCAATGATTTTATTATTGAGGAAGTGTTCTTTACCGGCGTAAGGACACCGGATAACAAGAACTACAATTCCGGAAGGTATTTTAAAATTACCAACAATACAGACAAGGTGCTGGATGCAGCAAACCTGATCATTGGCCAGTCGAATTTCCTGACGACATCGAATGATAACCCTACCCCTTATGATGCCAATACCTATTTTCCTGTAAAAGGTGTGATGATCCTAACCAGCACAGCACCGAAACTTGTGGAACCTGGAGATTTCATCGTAGTTGCAGATAATGCAATCAATCACACACAGAATACCTCAACAGCTTACAACCTGAAGAATGCGGACTGGGAATTCCCTTCCAACAATCCTACGCTGGGACAGGTAGACAACCCAAGTGTACCGAATGCGGAAGTAATCTATTCTCAGATGGCCTACAATATGTTCTTTCTGCACAACAGAGGCTTTGAAAGCTACGTGATTGCCCGCTTTCCTGCAGGAGAGGATAAAAATACATTCCTGCAGAACCAGAAATACAATTATACATTCGTGAACAGCGCAGGAAATACGGTGGCAAAAAGTGTCTACAAAATTCCGAATTCCTGGATTATAGACGGAGTAAACAACAGCATCCCGACAGATTTCGTACAGACGCTTACTTCAGCGAGCATTGATGCCGGCTGGACTTCCGTAGGCTCCATGAACAACGATGCCACCCGTTACGGAAAATCAGTAAGGCGAAAAGTAATTGGTCAGACTTCAAAAGGTAAAAATATCTACAAAGATACCAACAACTCTACCCTGGATTTTGTTAAAGACTCACAACCGAGTCTCAAAAACGGTATTATCCATTAATTCCGACTGAAAATTATTAAACGATTCCTATGTTCAGTAATACTACTTCTTTCGCTGTACTTTTCATCCTGTCCTGCTCTTTACTGAAAGCACAGGACAGCCTGGATTTTTTCAACCGGTACCGAAATCAGTATAGTGCAGAAAGAACTTTAAAATCCAAGCTGTACTCTAATCCGGCATCAATGTCGGATTACAGTGCCGCCTCTTTTTCCGAATTCGGGGCCGGATACCACAGTGAGCAGAAAGATATTTACCGTCAGCAGCTCGGTGCAGGAGAACGGGGCCTGGAAATTTATGCCCGCTCATTCCAGAAACTGAACAGCAGAAGGGCCGTCTGGGGCAAAGCCAGCTATGAAAGCCTGAAACAGCTGAAGCTGAAATGGAATGAAAACCTTGATTTCGACCGTATTGCACCCTATGTTTTAGCAGATTCCGTAGGCGGAGACCTGAAACTTGAACGGTATTCCTTTGCGGGAGGCTATTCTGAAAAAATAAACCGCTTTACCCTTGGGATTGAAGCCAACTATACGGCACAGCTGGGGTACAGGTCCAGAGACCCGAGGATCAATAATTCCACGTCTGACCTTGGGGTAAACCTTGGGGTAAACTATAAAGCATTCAGGGAATATGAAGTCGGTGTATTTACCCGGCTCAATAAATACACACAGAACAGTTACATATCATTTGTAAGCCTCCTCGGAAACCCTTATGTCTATCAGATGGTGGGTCTGGGATATTCCAATAATTTCTTTAACGGAGGAAAAAATGCAGTGGCTTTTGAAGAACTGGGATATCAGGTTGGTGTCCAGATTATGAATAAAGGCGGAAAGGACTTTTACCTTCATGCCATGGCGGGAAATGCTAAAAACACTAAAAATATCCAGATCAGTAATCCCTTTTATGAATCTTCGGAACTCAGTAATGAGCAGTTTATTTTTGAGGGGGCTAAATTCCTTAATCTGAATATGCATCACAGGTTTGGGGTTTTTGCCGGTTATACGGCTTCCGTAAAAACAGGCACGGAATTCGGATACTCTGTTAACACCCAGTTTACTGAACAGGTTTTCCAGCGGAAAGCCTACCGTAAAGAAGACTACAGTTCCACGGTAAAGCTGATGTATCAATACTCAAAAGACCATCTTACCCTGAATGCAACTCCCTTTTTCAGACGCCAGGAAATCAAGGAGAGAAGATTATATCCGGTATCCGGACAGAAATTCGTATACAACTATTTTGGGATCAGTGCAAATGTACAGCAAAGACTGAATGAAAACCAGGTATTGAGCTTTAGCCCTTATTTTATTAAGCGGATGGTTGACCGTTCCATCTCGGCTCTCTCTTCCACCGCCAATGCAGCCATCAATGACTGGATACAGCAGGACTATTCTTTTCAGGCAAGCGGCATTTCCACCTTCGGGGCATCATTAAGGTATGACGTCAAGCCGCAAAAGCTTCCCGCTTTTTTCATCACCACCCAGTATCAGTCCCAAAAGATGCTGCACAAAAACAACCATTTCATCAGCATCCATTTAGGAATAACATTTTAGCATATGAAGCGAGGTATCTATTGGGTTTCAGGATTTTTCCTGGTCATAGTATGGAGTTTTGCACCTAAAGTAAGCCGGGATCTTTCATTCATCCAGGACCCGACTATGCAAGATATTGTAAACAGCTATAAGAAAGCTATTTCTGAATGGCCAAAACCTACCATCGACAAAGGTGTGGAATGGAAAGAATTTATGCCCATCCGGTCAGACTCCGCTTACTTTGCTACCCAAAATCAGCCGGATATACTGTTGGGTAAAATGTTATTCTTTGATCCTAAACTGTCAAAATCCAACCAGATATCCTGCAGCAGCTGCCATGATCCTGAAATCGGTTGGTCAGACAAAAGAAGGGTTGCCCTGGGCAATGATCATTTACAGGGAGGCAGGAATACTTTATCGCTATTTAATGTTTCGGAAAGGAAATCCTTTTTCTGGGACGGCAGGGCAAAATCGCTTGAAGAACAAGCTGCCGGGCCGTTGGGCGCGCATCACGAAATGGCCATGGATATCAAAACATTACCGGCAAAGATCCAGGCGATCAAAGGCTATGCCCCACTGTTCAAAAATGCATACGGCAGTGAGAAAGTAACCTATGAAAGAATTGTAAAAGCCATTGCCGATTTCCAGAAGACCATCAAAAGCCAGCCAAGCCGCTTCGACAGGTTCCTGGAAGGAAAATACAATGCGCTGTCCGATGAGGAAATATACGGTATGCATATCTTCAGGACCAAAGCGCGCTGTATGAACTGCCATTACGGGCAATACCTTACCGATGAATCTTTCCACAACATCGGTTTAACCTATTATAAAAGGAAATATGAAGATCTGGGCCTTTATAACATCACTAAAAACCCTGAAGATGCAGGAAAATTCAAAACGCCCCAACTCAGGGATCTTATGCTGACTCAACCGTGGATGCATAACGGACTGTTTAATGAGTTTGAAGGGATCATCAATATCTACAACAGCGGCATGCACCAGATCGACCCTGCTCCGGAAGTGAAAAAGAATGATCCTCTTTATCCGGCGACAGATCCTCTTCTCAAACCACTCCATCTGACTCCGGATGAAAAGAAAGCTCTGGCCGCCTTCTTAAAATCCATGTCAGGAACCAGATACAAAATGAGAAGGCCGGAAATCCCCGTAGAATAGTTTTTAATTAAGGCACCACCAACTGTTCTGATTATTCAGTAACGAAACGGCTGTGATGTATTTCGATATACCGGCAAATTTTCCATCCCAGAAAAACACCGAAGGTATTGAGGATGATATCATCCACCTCAAAATGCCCAGACGGGTAAAATACTGAAGGGCTTCCACGATAATAATAGCCGACAGGAAAGTAAATAGAAGGCTTTTAAGCGACCTGAGCCCGGGAAAAGACCATCCTAAAAATCCGAACGGGATAAACATAATGATATTTCCCAGGACAATCTTAACGATATATTCCTTCGGAAGCCCGGAATTCATAAACTGAACGGTTGAAATAACGGGTTCCAGCCTCAATGCAAGATCAGGATACCGAGCATCGATCCTTCCGAAGCCGAAAAGCATAAGGTACAACAGGAACAACGTATAGGGATAAATAATAAACTGATAAAATTTCTTTAACATCAACGGGCAGGGGTATTCGCTTCAAAAATAGTAAATTTGTATCTTAAATCAAGCTCATGAAATACGTTTTACTCACCCTTATTTCGGCAATGCTTCTGTCTGTCTCATGGCCGACGTATGGAGTTCCGTTCTTTATATTCTTCGCACTGGTGCCTCTCCTGATGATGGAGCACGGTGTTTCCAAATTTTCCGGGTATGACAGGAAAAGCTGGGTAGTTTTCGGACTGTCTTATCTGTGCTTTGTGATCTGGAATGTGGTAACTACAGGATGGCTGTACGGGTCTAAAAATCCGGATGGCAGCCACTCAATGATGGCGGTCCTGTTTCCGGTACTTGTTAATTCCTTCTTATACGCATTGGTTTTCCAGTGCTACCACTGGTATAAAAATGCCCAGGGGACTTATTGGGGCCTGGCTTTTTTCGTGGCTATCTGGATGAGCTTTGAAAAGTTCCACCTCAGCTGGGAACTTACCTGGCCCTGGCTGAACCTCGGCAATGCATTTTCAGAATATCCGAAACTGATCCAGTGGTATGACACCCTTGGAGCTACAGGCGGAAGTTTCTGGATCCTGATTGTGAATATAATGATTTTTTATACGGTGAGGATATGGGAAGCCGGAAGAAAAAGAAAAGGACTGATCACCAATACCCTTATAGTGACAGTTTTAATTACGGTACCTATGATTATTTCCGTTATCAGATACAATACATTTGATCAGAAGCCCGCAGGACAGGTGAATGTACTGATGCTCCAACCCGACCTTGACCCGTATGCGGAAAAATATTCCAAAGACAGCCTGACCATAGAAAATGATCTTTTGAATCTGGCCGAAAAGAATTCCACCGGCAAGATAGATTATTACATTGCCCCGGAAACCGCTATTCCCGGCAGAGGTTCCATTTCAGAAACGGCATTTGACAAAAGCCTGATGCTGAATAACCTTAAAGACTTTCTTGTGAAGCATCCCGGTTCCGTATTCACAACAGGAATTTCTTCCCACCGCTTTTATTCGAATACAGACTTGCTTCCAAAAGATGCGTATCAGCTGAATCCGAGGCTTTGGGTGGAAAGTTACAATTCCGCTGTCCAGGTAATCCCGGGCCGGAAAGTAGAGGTTTACCATAAAGGTAAGCTGGTTCCGGGCGTTGAGATTTTCCCGTATATGAATGTGCTGAAGCCATTATTAGGCGATGCCATGCTTAACCTCGGCGGAACTGTCGCTTCACTGGGCACCGATAAAGAACGGGTTGCTTTTTCAAATCCTTACAATAAAGGCAAACTGGCTCCGATCATCTGCTATGAAAGCATCTATGGTGAATTTGTGGGAGATTATGTAAAAAAAGGAGCCAATTTCCTGGCTATCATGACCAATGATTCATGGTGGGGCGTTACGGAAGGCCACAAGCAGCTGTTATCCTATGCAAGGTTAAGAGCCATTGAAACCAGGAGGGAAATTGCTAGGGCTGCCAACAGTGGGATATCCGCCCATATCAATGCTAAAGGAGACGTTACTGCCGATACTTTTTACGGCGACCAGACGGCTCTGTTTGCTAAGGTAAACCTATACGAAGGAGAAACCTTTTACGTAAGGTCCGGAGATTTTCTTTCAAGGCTGGGTATTTTTGCTTTAGGCTTTTTACTTTTTTATTATCTGATCAAGCGGTTTCAGAAAAAGTTCATGAAATAAACTAAAACAATTTTGCAATCAATATTTTAATATAAAGAAAAACCAGCCATTGCGCTGGTTTTCTCAGTTTAATTGAGTTTAAAAATCAAAACTCTAACCATTTACCTGAAAAAGTCTGAGACTGAAAGATCACAGGAACAAAAAGAGGGGACAGATTTTTTTCACTTTGTTTTTGTTTAGATTACTCAAAAAAAAAGATAATATCAAATAAAATATTAATGATCAGCTGAAGACTGATATTTGTCACCTGATCTATTATGACGGGCATCATAAGGTATTTTTGAAAAAATACACTGTAAATCTGTATAATAATTATCAGAAAAAAATATTCAAAACTTGTCTAACTGAAAAAAACTTCGTAATTTTGCACTCTCAAATATTATAGTACAAATAAGAACATCGAGATATGTCAAGAATTTGCCAAATAACAGGAAAGCGTGCAATGGTTGGTAACAACGTTTCTCACGCTAATAACAAAACGAAGCGTCGTTTTGAAATTAACTTATTAGAGAAGAAATTTTACCTTCCGGAGCAAGATAAGCACGTAACACTGAAAGTATCAGCTCATGGATTGAGAGTGATTAACAAAATTGGAATCGAGGAAGCTATTGAAAGAGCTACTAGAAACGGATTGATTAAAAAGAACTAAATCATGGCAAAAAAAGGAAATAGAGTTCAAGTAATCCTTGAATGTACAGAGCACAAAGAGAGCGGAATGGCAGGAATGTCAAGATACATTTCTACAAAAAATAAAAAGAACACTACAGAGAGATTAGAGCTTAAAAAGTACAATCCGGTTCTTAAGAAATATACGCTTCACAAAGAAATCAAGTAATTTATAAATATAATTTACCATGGCAAAAAAAGTAGTAGCAACCCTACAGAGCGGTCAATCTAAGAAGATGACCAAAGTGGTGAAAATGGTGAAGTCTTCCAAATCCGGGGCTTACGTTTTCGAAGAAAAAGTAATGAATGCAGACGAAGTAGACGGTTATTTGAAGAAATAATCCCCGCTTTATTTACAATATAAAAACTACTCATCTTTTGGGTAGTTTTTTTGTTATCTTTGTTAAGACAACACGACATCTTATAAAATCAGAATTCGGATATGAGTTGGTTTAAAAACATTTTTAAGAAAGAAGAAAAAGAAACTTTAGACAAAGGCCTTGAAAAATCCAGCCAGGGTTTCTTTGAAAAAATGACTAAAGCGGTAGTTGGTAAAAGCAAGGTAGACGATGAAGTCCTGGACGACCTGGAGGAGATCCTTATTGCATCCGATGTAGGCGCATCCACTACCATCAAAATTATCCAGAGAATAGAAGAGCGTGTTGCCAGAGACAAATATGTAAGCGTTAGTGAGCTTGATAAGATCCTTCGTGAAGAAATTTCAGGGCTGCTCCTTGAAAATCCTCATGCAGGAACCGGAAATATCGATGCTTCAAAAAAACCCTACGTCATCATGGTTGTTGGGGTAAACGGCGTTGGTAAAACCACCACCATCGGAAAGCTGGCCCACCAGTTTACGACAGAAGGAAAGAAGGTTGTTCTGGGCGCTGCCGATACCTTCAGAGCAGCAGCAGTGGACCAATTGGTGATCTGGAGCCAGAGAGTGGGCGTACCGATCGTCAAACAGGAGATGGGGTCAGATCCAGCCTCTGTTGCTTTTGACACGGTACAGAGTGCGGTTGCACAGGATGCTGATGTAGTCATCATCGACACCGCCGGAAGACTCCATAATAAAGTCAACCTGATGAACGAGCTTTCCAAGATCAAACGGGTGATGCAGAAAGTTATTCCTGATGCTCCCCATGAAATCCTTCTGGTGCTTGACGGCTCTACCGGACAGAATGCTTTTGAGCAGGCCAAACAGTTTACCGCCGCTACAGAAGTGAACGCACTGGCGGTAACCAAACTAGACGGAACCGCCAAAGGAGGCGTAGTAATAGGCATTTCCGACCAGTTCCAGATCCCGGTAAAATACATAGGTGTAGGCGAGAAGATGCAGGACCTGCAATTGTTTAATGGTATAGAATTTGTTGACTCATTTTTCAAGAAAAGATAATACAATCTTCTTCTTGATCAACAACCAATTTAAATATTAACAATTAAAAAAATTTACGATTATGGGATTTTTAACATGGATTTTATTCGGCCTTATTGCAGGTGCAATTGCTAAAATGATTATGCCGGGCAACCAGGGAGGCGGATGGCTTTTGACCATTATTCTGGGAATCGTTGGAGCATTCGTAGGAGGAGCCATCGGAGTTTATGTACTTCACTGGGGTGATGTGGAAAGTTTCTGGAACCCAAGAAGCTGGATCCTGGCCATAGGAGGTGCGCTGATTGTCCTCTGGATTTACGGAATGGCTACGCGGAGGAGTTAGAATGAAAAAATAAAAAATTAAAGCCCCGGATCTGAAATCAGATCCGGGGCTTTGTTTACAATATAATTTAGTTTAGTTGATTTTAATCTGATAAGGCATCTGCATCTTGATTTCAGACTGCAGTTTCTCTTCAGTAATCTGCTGCAGGATTTCATAATTGGCCTTTCCTATCTTGCTCTTGATAACCCTTGCTTCAATATCCTCTTTATTCAGGTCCTGGAAAATCTGTTCAAAAGTGCTCATCTTTTTAGGATAAGACGTTACATTGTAAGATTTAAGGCCTGCCTTCTGTGCAGCAAAACGTACAGCATCTTTCAGGGTACCCAGCTCATCTACCAGGCCGATCTGTTTGGCCCGTACTCCGCTCCATACTCTTCCGCCGCCTACCTGATCAATCTGCTCAAAAGTCTGTTTCCTGTTTTGGGTCACGAAATGAACGAATCTCTTATAGGTCCCTTCCACGCTTCGGGTAATCATATTGACCCCATAAGGAGTTACGCCATTTAAAGTCGAAAAATACTGTGAATTGGCATTGGTCGCCACAATATCAGAACGTACCCCGTTTTTATTGGCCAGCTCTTTAAAATAAGGAATAACACCAAAAACACCAATGGAACCGGTGAGCGTATTAGGTTCCGAATAAATCTTATCTGCTGCCATCGCTATGTAATATCCGCCGGAAGCTGCATAATCCCCAAAGGAAACAATAAGCGGCTTCTTCTTTTTCAGCTGCTGGAGCTGGAAAAGGATTTCATCAGAAGCATTGGCACTCCCACCCGGAGAGTTGATCCTGAAAACGACAGCTTTCACTTTATCATTCTCCTGAAGGTCCTTAATGTACTCAATGTATTTCTCAGAGTAGATTTCATTATATTCATCACCGCTGTTGATTGAGCCTGCAGCATAGAGTACTGCCACCTTATCACCGGATTTCTCGTCATCAGAATAGGAGTTAATATATTTCGCTAAAGAAATTTTATTCAGCTTATCATCCTCTTTCAGATTAAGCTTGGTTTTGATCATCTGGTCATACTCCCCTTTCTGGATCAGCTGATCTGCCAGTTTGTATTTGAGGCTCAGTTCCGGGATCATTCCATACAGGCTATCCACTACTGTTCTGAACTGCGCTGTATCCATTTTTCTTGAAACGGCTATTTTTGAAGAAGTATTTTTCCAGATGTCATTCAACAGTGTACTTAGCTGCTCCCTGTTTTCTGGCGAGATATCATTTCTTAAAAACGGCTCAACGGCAGATTTGAATTTTCCGTGACGGATAACCTCTATTCCGACACCGTATTTATCAGCGAAATCCTTAAAGAAAGCTACTTCTGTAGCCAAACCTTTCAGCTCGATCATCCCGGCAGGGTTCAGGTAGTACTTATCGGCAACAGAACCTAAATAATAGGATGCCTGCGATACCGTATTTCCATAAGCATAGACAAATTTCCCACTTTTTTTGAAGTCCTCGATAGCACTTCTCAGGTCATCAATCTGTGTAATACCCGCATTCAGATTGTCTACTTCAATACTGATTCCTTTGATATTATCATCTGCTTTCGCTTTATCAATGGCTTCGAGCGCTTCGTAGATCAGAATATTCTGATTTTTTTTATCAACATTGAATAGCCCGGTACGCTCTTCCGTAGGACTATCGATAATATTGGTTTTAAGGTTAATTGTAAGTATAGAGTTCTTCTTTACTGTCACTGATTTGTCGCCACTCGTTGATCCGACTACCAGTATAATAATAAAAAAGAAAAAAAACACGACACATAATAGGACAATTGCCACTATATTTGCCAGCACATTCTTAAAGAAGCTTTTCATAAATATCAATCATTTTCCGATATGTCGCAGCATAAGGTCATTTTGTTACTGGGAAGTAACCTGGGAGACCAAAAAAAAAATTTAAATACCGCCCTCGATAAAATCAGAGAAGGGGAAAATGAAATATTAAATATAAGTGAATTCCTGACATCTGAACCTGTAGAATTTGCTAGTTCTAATATTTTTTGTAATATTGCAGTAGTAATATCTACCCGCCATTCGCCAATTCAACTGCTTGATTTTGTTAAAAGTATTGAATCGGAGATGGGCAGAACAACGGATTCAAGAGCATCCGGAGCGTATCGCGACAGGATTATTGACATTGATATCGTTAAGTTCAACGAGTTGAAATTTTCATCAGAAAGGCTTGAGATCCCTCATCAGAAAAACCTTTATGAAAGAGATTTCTCCAGGACATTATTAAAAGCATTTATCTAACACATAAAACATATTGTATGAAATTAGGTTTATTAATTTTGGCGGTCTTGCCAATAGCTGCTTATGCTCAGGACAGTATTGCAGTACATTCCACTGAATACCCTAATACTTTTTCGTCCGGCTCCGCCAACGTTCAACCATTTACCAACAGTGCCAGAAAATTCAATGACTGGTCTATATCCATCGGTGGTGGTGCAGCCTTTATGGCTCATGCAGATCTTGTTTCATTTTATGACAAGAAAATCAACTGGGGCTATAATGCTTATGCAAGTATTGACAAACAGATTACCCACACCTTCGGGTTAAGTCTTGCGTACCAGAGAGGGGAAACGAACCAGAGAGCTCAGTTAGGCGGTATACCGGGTCAACTGGCCGGTATAGCAGAAGCCAATACAAAATACAACCAATTGGTATTGCTTGGAGATATTAATTTCTCCAACCTTTTAAGAAGAGTTGATAATCACTCTCCTTACAGATGGGCTTTCCACGGGTATGGGGGTGTAGGTCTTATGAGCTACAAGACTTCTCTGCATGATAATAATGAATTCAGATGGAGCACAAACCCTCCGAGAATTCCGTTATTCATCAATCAGGATTTTGATTTCAGCTCAACATTCTTCCAATTCGGTTTCGGTCTTAAGTATAATGTTTCCAAACTTATAGATATTGAAGCCAGGACCATGTATATCATGAGTGGTGACGATGAGTTTGACGGCGGCGGATGGGCTGGCCCGGCTGATTATGATGTCAATTCAAAAGTTTCAAAATACAATATGATTAAATCAAGCAGATCTGACAATATGTGGACAGTGAATCTTGGTCTTTCATTCAAACTTGGTAAACATGATACACATCTTGCATGGCATGATCCTTTGCAGGAAGCGTATTACAGAGTTCAGGTTCTGGATGAAAAATCCACTGATCTTGTGGTTTGCGAAAAAGGAGATAATGATAATGACGGTGTTTGCGATGACTGGGACAGAGAGCTTAACACACCTGCCGGAGCCCGGGTGGATGGTGCAGGAGTAGCTTTGGATATGGATCTTGACGGAGTAATAGACTTATATGATAAGTGTGTTACTGTACCCGGTCCTGTAGAAAATAACGGATGTCCTACAAATAAATAATTCTTATTTCAGTATTTGGCCCGGTTATTGTAAGTAACAGAGCATGTAAAATTGAGATTGGATTTTACTATTACTAGGATCAAATAATAAAATAATTAACTAAATAAAAAAATACACTATGAAATTAAGTTTAGCGATTGTTGCATTGGCAATGGCTGTACCAACAGCAAGCTTCGCGCAAGACTCAACAGCAGTTTCAAATGGACAGTACCCTAATACTTTTACATCTGGTTCTGCCAACGTTTCGCCATTTACCAATCAATCTAAAAGATTTAATGACTGGGCAATTTCTGTCGGTGCCGGTGTACCGATGTTACAAAGTGCAGATTTGACATCTTTTAAAAACGGTGACGGTAAAACTCTTTTTGGATACTCTGCATACGTTAGTATTGATAAAGCCATTACTCATGCTTTTGGTTTAAAGTTACAGTATGACAGAGGGGAAACAAGACAGGGATGGTTCTATACGAAAGACCCTGTACCAACTAACCTTCCTGCTTCTCAGCAGGTTGCGGGTAGAACGCAGTATGATGCGATCTCTATCTTGGGAGATATAAACTTCTCTAACCTTTTAAGGAGAGTCGATAATCATTCTCCATACAGATGGGCATTACATGGATATGCAGGTATTGGAACAATGGCTTATAGAGCTTACCAAAAAGATATCACGGGTCAGAGACTGGTTACAGAGGTAAAACCTTTTAAATTTAATTCTTTATTCGGTCAGGCAGGTGCTGGTCTTAAATACAAGGTAAACAGAAGATTGGATATCGAAGGTAGAGTGATGTATGTGGTAACTGGAGATGATAACTTCGATGGTGGAGGTTATAACAATGTTAACAGCCGTTCAGAGAACACTTCTGATAACTTCTTCAATGCTACTTTAGGTATTTCATTGAAGCTAGGAAAACACGAATCTCACCTGATGTGGCATGACCCATTACAGGAAATCTATTACAAACTTGACGTTTTGGCTAATAAAAACCAAGATATTGAAGTTTGTAAGAAAGGAGATGCTGATAATGACGGAGTATGCGACGATTGGGACAGACAGCTTGATACTCCTGCAGGAGCAAGAGTTGACGGTGCTGGTGTAGCATTAGATACCGACTTAGATGGTGTAATCGACCTTTACGATAAGTGTGTAACAGTTCCGGGACCTGTTGAAAACAATGGATGCCCTACTACAGCTGCCAACAATGGTCCTGTTGTTGAAACTGAGACAAAACTTGAAGGAATTGAATTTGATCTGAACTCAGACAGAATCTTACCTTCAAATACTCCAATCCTGAATAACGCTGTAAACTACATCAATTCTTCAGCTGGAGCATACAATGTAATCGGAGCTACTGATACAAGAGCTTCACAAGCTTACAACCAAAAACTTTCTGAAAGAAGAGCCAGCAATGTAAAAGATTATCTAATCAAGAACGGAGTTGAATCTACTAAACTTAATGCTATAGGTAGAGGTAAAAAAGACCTTAAATATCCTGAGTGTGACCCGGCTACTAAATGTCCTGAATGGAAAAACAGAGCTAACAGAAGAGTTTATTTCGAAGCAAAATAATTTAAATTTGTTAATAAATTGAAGCCACGCCCCGCGTGGCTTTTTTTGTTGTGATACTTTCCTTATTTTTACCCTATGATTTCCCAGCAAGATTTTCAAAAATTAAAATCCGAAACCCTGAAGTATTTTTGGGGTCATGATGGCTTTAGGGATTCACAGGAAGAAATCATAGATTCAATCATCAATGAACAAGATACGCTGGTTCTTCTTCCAACAGGAGCCGGAAAATCACTTTGTTATCAGTTGCCTGCATTATTGAAAGAAGGTACCTGCCTTGTCGTTTCACCACTGCTTGCGCTGATGAAAGATCAGGTAAGCCAGCTCAAATCCCGTGGCATAGAAGCAGAATACCTGTCCTCGGAACTGGATGAATATGATGCTGAAGCCATTTATAACCGTTGCAAGGAAGGCCTAACCAAACTGCTGTATGTTTCACCGGAAAGATTGACCAATACTCAGTTTTTGCAGAATATAGACATAATAGACCTTTCATTCATTGCCGTGGACGAAGCCCACTGTATTTCAGAATGGGGGCAGGATTTCAGGCCAAGTTATCAGAATATTAAAAACTTCAGGAAAAACAATCCGGATATTCCCTGTATTGCACTAACAGCCACAGCGACCCCGAAAGTGTTAGAAGAAATTAAGATCAAGCTGGAACTTAAAAACCCCAAGATATTCCAGAAAAGTTTCAGGCGGGAAAATATAAAGATTTTCACTGAAGAAGTTTCAGATAAGTTCCAGAGGATTTTTGACATTCTGAAATATACTCAGGAATCCGGAATTATCTATGTACGGACCAGAAAAGAAGCAGAACTGCTGACAGAATTCCTTCACAAAAACCAGATGACCCATGTTGATTTCTTTCATGCCGGTCTTACCGCAAAAGAAAAAAACAGGAAGCAGAGTGAATGGAATACCAGCAACCGGAATGTCCTGATCTCAACCAACGCTTTTGGAATGGGGATCGACAAAGATAACGTACGTTTTGTGATCCATTACTCTCCTTCGCCCTCTATTGAAAATTATTACCAGGAAATCGGGAGGTCCGGAAGGGACGGCAAAAACAGTTTTGCCTTCCTGTTATGGAATGAACAGGAACTATCTAACTTTGATCAGATCCTTAAAAATCAGATCCCGGGAAAAGATGAATTCATCCGGATTGTTACCTACCTCTACTCTATCTTTCAGGTGGCAGAATATGAATTACCGGAAAAATCTTTCCAGCTGAACATCAGAGGTATTCAGAATTTCACCCGGCTTTCTTCGGCAAAGATCAAAAATGTACTGAATTTCCTGCATAACCAGGAGCTGATTTATCATAATGATCACAAAAGCCTTTCTTCACTGCAACTACTTATAAAACCGGAGGAGATTGAACTGTTGCCCAGAAAAGATGCCTATTTTGTTGAACTGATGCTCCGCACGGTATCCGGAGTTACCACCCATAAAGTATTGTTCAGTGAACAGCAGGTCAGCAATAAGATCGGAGTGGGAATCCCACTGATTAAAGATCGGCTGAAGGAACTCCAGCAAAAAAATTATCTGGAATATGTGGACGGCGCTTTATCCAGTATAAAATTCCTTAAAGCGCGTGACGACAGGGCTGTAAAAGGTATATACTGGAATCTTTTCCAGCACATTCAGAAAAACAAGGTCCAGAAATGGGAAGAGATGAAATTTTACCTGGGAAATAAAAAGCATTGTAAGATGAAACTGATTCTGGCCTATTTTGGAGAAAAAGACACAAAAAGCTGTGGACGGTGCTCAGTGTGTCAAAAAAACAAGCAATCGGTGTTTGGTAAAAACATTGGTGCTCAGATTGTCAATATTCTTTCAAAGCAACCCTGTACTATAGAAGAACTTTCAATCAGGCTGAACTTTCATCCGAAAGAAAACATTCTGGAAAACCTGATTTTCCTGCTTGACTCAGGTAAAATCAAAATGCTGAATTTCAGAACCTACACAATAGCCTGATAAAATTAATAATGGAATTGATCTTTCTCCTTCTTTCACCTATTTAAACCTTACTGTTTGAATCATAAATTTTATAATTCATAACCCAGAACTCATAATTTACAACTCACCACTGAAAATCTTATCTTTGCACCATGAAATCATTAAAAGTAGTTTTCCTGGGTACTCCGGAGTTTGCTAAAACTTCTCTGGAAGCCATTCATCAATCCCGTCATGAGGTAGTAGGCGTAGTCACTGTAGCAGATAAAGCGAGTGGGCGCGGCCAGAAGGTCAACCAGTCACCTGTGAAAATATTTGCTGTGCAATATAACATTCCTGTTTTTCAGCCTGAGAAACTGAGAAACCCGGAATTTCTGGAAGAGCTCAGAAAACTTAATGCCGATGTTTTTGTTGTGGTAGCATTCAGAATGATGCCTAAAGTGCTTTTTGAAATGCCGAAAATGGGTACTTTTAACCTTCATGCCTCACTACTTCCTGATTACAGAGGAGCTGCCCCGATCAATTATGCAGTGATCAACGGAGAGCAAAAGACAGGGGCAACTACCTTCTTTATCAACGAGAAAATTGACGAGGGAAATATTCTTTTACAGGAAGAACTTGATATTTTACCTGATGAAAACGCAGGCAGCCTTCATGACAGGCTTATGGAAATGGGAGCCAAGCTGGTGGTTAAGACCCTGGACGGACTGGCAGATGACAGCATTCAGGAAAGACCTCAGCCACAGGTTGAACATCCGAAAAATGCCTATAAGATCTTCAAGGAAGACACCAAAATCCAATGGGATATCCTATCCGGAACAGTCCACCAGTTTATTCTGGGTATGTCACCTTATCCTGCTGCATTTACGACGTTGAAAATTGGCGATGAGGAGAAGGGGCTTAAAATATTCAGCGGAAAATATGAACTTGCAGATCATGGTAAAAAAGCCGGTACCCTGGATATTTCAAAAAACGGATTAAGTATTTATACACAGGATGGCATCTATTATCCGCAGGAACTTCAGCTTGAGGGAAAGAAAAGAATGGGAGTAAAAGATTTCCTGAACGGATTCAGAAGCTTTGAACATATAACAATGGCTTGAGAAATTCTCAAGCCATTGTTATATGTTATCAATAAGAAATTTGCTTTGTAAGTGATTGGTCAGTTTTAAAAATTAAACTGTAACACCGTTAGAATTAATATTCCGTACATACAAATGTTGCTTTAAAAGCCATATTTTAATTTTAAGCCAATTGATAAACGGAGCAAATTGACAATTCACTATGCACAATTAAAGCTGTACCATTTCAGTTACTTCCACATCGTATCCCCCTACCTGAGGCTTGATATTCGGATTTTGGGTAATGACCTTGAATTTATTGATCCCAAGGTTTTTCAGGATCTGTGTCCCAATGCCATAATCCCTGTAATTATAGGCCAGAGTAGGATGCTGAACCTGCCCGTCCTGATAGTTCAGGAACTGCTGTAGTTTCCTCAGTGTATTTTCTGAATTGGAAACGTTATTGATGAAAATAATGGCTCCCTTCCCTGCTTCATTAACCATGCCTGTTACTTTTTCAAGCAAAGGCTTTTCTCCGTTATTCAGCCTTGTCAAAACATCAAAATAAGAATCAGAAGACTGAACCCGTACCAATACCGGTTCATCAACAGTCCATGTTCCTTTCGTAAGGGCAAAATGGATCTGATCATTGGAGGTTTCCCTGAATGCGAAGAAATCATACTCTCCGTAAGCCGTGTTCACTTTTCTCTCCTCAATTCTTTCAATCAGGTTGCCTTTCTTAAGCTGATAATGGATCAGGTCTTCAATAGAAACGATTTTCATATTGTGTTTCTGGGCAAAAGCATAGAGATCCGGCAGCCTGGACATGCTTCCGTCTTCATTCATGATCTCACAGATGACACCGCCTTCTTTCAATCCGGCAAGACAGGTAAGGTCGATAGCAGCTTCCGTATGCCCGGCTCTTTTCAGGACGCCGCCTTTTCTTGCCCTGAGCGGGAAGATATGACCCGGACGCATGAAATCGGTCGGCTTGGATTTTTCATCCATCAGCGCCAAAATGGTTTTAGCCCTGTCACCGGCAGAAATCCCTGTAGATGTTCCATTACCCAGAAGGTCTACGGAAACAGTGAAGGCAGTCTCCTTCGGGTCACTGCTGCGGCTTACCATGACATCAAGCCCAAGCTCGTCACATCTTTTCTCCGGCAGCGGCATACAGATCAGCCCTCTTCCGTGAACAGCCATAAAATTGATCAGCTCTGGAGTAGTGAGTTCGGCAGCACAAAGGAAGTCACCTTCATTTTCCCTGTCTTCATCATCTACTACAATGATTATTTTACCGTTTTTAAGATCTTCTATAGCCTCCGGAATCGTATTTAATTTGATATCTGACATTTTTACTTTTAATTTTCGCAAAGATACTTATAAAAAAAGGCATCTCCCAATTAATATAAACGGTTTATTATACGCCCAATACAGAGTTTTTTGCCTCACTGAAAATATGATAAGACTCAAGCCTTTTCTGATGGTCATAAATATGGGCATTCACCATCAGCTCATCTGCTTCAAACCTTTCCTGAAAGCTTCGGAGCTGGTCCTCAATTTCAGTTTGATTGCCAATGAGCGTATATTTCAGTTTCTGCAGGACCATGGATTTTTCCATCGGTGACCAGATATCATCCATATCTTCTACCGGCGGGGCAAATGGTTTTCTATCATTTCTGATGATATTGATAAATGCCTGATACAGTGTTGTAGAAATCGTACGCGCTTCTTCCGAAGTGGATGCGGCAACTCCGTTAATACAGGCAATTACATACGGTTGTTTCAGCTGGCGCGACGGCTGGAAGTGCTGACTGTAAATTTTAAAGGCCATTTCCATCTGCTCCGGGGCAAAATGTCCGGCAAAAGCGTATGGCAGTCCGAGCTCAGCTGCAAGCCATGCACTGTCTGTACTCGAGCCCAAAATATACAATGGGATATCCAGGCCTTCCCCGGGAATAGCCCTGACCATTGCCCCTGAGTTCTCCTTCGAAAAGTAAGTCTGCAATTCAAGGATCTGTCTTGGAAATTGTTCATTGATCGTCATAGGATTTCTTCCCAGAGCCTGGGCTGTCAAACCGTCTGTTCCCGGAGCTCGTCCCAGTCCCAGGTCTATTCTTCCCGGAAAAAGAGATTCCAGAGTACCGAATTGTTCAGCAATAACCAGTGAACTGTGGTTTGGAAGCATAATACCGCCGGAACCGACTCTTATTTTTTTTGTCCCGTTGGCAATAAAGCCAATGAGCACCGAAGTGGCAGAACTGGCAATGCTTTCCATATTATGGTGTTCAGCAAGCCAGAATCTTTTATAGTTAAGGTTTTCCGCATAGTTGGCCAGCGATAAACTGTCCTGAAAAGTATCATGGATGGTTTTTCCCTGTTTAACAGGAGCAAGGTCAAGCACGGATAATTCAAAATTTTTCATATTGCACTTAATTTTCTTTTAGAGAAAATATAATGCAAAGCTAAAGCTTATAATCTGCATTAGTTACTTTTTGTAATTGATAGGATTAATAGTGTGTTTTAGCGAAAAACTATTGACTGGTCAACAATAAAAATTAAGCGATTAACCTCTGTGTAGATCATTTAAAATTTATGTCTGCATGGGATAAAATTGTATATTTAATTTCATTCAGTGAGATAACAATTCAGATCCATGAACCCTATCAAAGATTTTCAGGAACAGACCGTTGAAATATTGGATTTCCAGACCACCTATCTGGTTGTACAACTTAATAATGTATCCTCACGTTTTGATTTTAAAAATAAAAAGGAAGCATTTCTAAAATATAAAACCAAAGGCACATTCAGATATTATACCCATCATCCTTTGCTGATAAACCATAACGAGAGCTCCCACGAAGTTTTTATCAATTCAAAACCTGAAGATGCAGAAACATTTATTGCAGACCTTCGAACGTCTTTTCATGAAATTACCAAGGGCTGGAGAAACTTTGAAGATTATATTGAGTCTAAGTCAGAAACTTTTGATTCTGTATTTAATAAAAACATCAGCAAGGGATCCGGTAAGATTTTAACAGTGCCTTTATCACTTTTAGCTGAAACCGAAAGAATATGCCAAAAGCATCACATTAAGATGACAGCCTTTGGAGGTAAGAAAATAACTCAGAATGAACTCATTATGATTGATCATCAATTTGTAATTGCCGAGCAGTTTGTTCCTAGTTCAATGTAGACATCAATTATCCCTGCCTGCTCTTCTCTTTAAAATAATTAAAATGATTGATCAGAATTCTGATTTCATTGAATTCAAAGTGGCTGGGAAGCGCATTTTTCCATTCTGTCAAGGTTTCTTTCGGATCCGTTTTAAAGATTTCTTCAAAAGCTTTGATCTTATCCGAGGTAATTACCCTTGAAATATCCAGTAACCCCTGTTCTGCAAACTTCGCCAGATGTCCGATCACTGTTTCTTTCACCAATCCTCTTTCCAGCGCAATTTCCGAAATAGTTTTGCCTTCCTCGAATAGCTGGAACGTGAGTACCTGCGACGGGACCTTTGCGATTTTCATACTGACTTCCTTGTCATTTTTCTCATCCAGCAGCCGGGTTTCCAGCAGATGGATATCTTTCAGGCTATTCAGGTATTCTTCAGTATCTTCCAGCCAGCTTTTAAAATCTTCATTATATTGTTTCAGGCCTTTTACCCCTTTTATCTCCGCGTAGAAGTCTTTCAGAGGGCTGAATATTTTATCTCGGGTCTCCGTAAAGAAAAAATTTACGGCACCTTTAGCCTTGCTTTCAATTTCTGCCCACTCTTCCTGCTGGCTGATGAAGCTGTCCACTTTTTTGAAAATAATCCTTTCCAGTTTCTCAAAAACCTTTCCAAGGGTTACGATTTCATGTTTGATCTGGGTATACAGCTGGCTGGCCTTTACATGGTCGATGCTTTTGGTCGCTACGGAACGTTTGTTCCATTCTTCGGCTTCCTGTAAGAACCAGAGGCAGTCTAAGGTACGCAGTACTTTCCGGATGCTGTAATCGTATTTTTCTTTATTCAGGATCGATTCTACATGGTCATTGGCATGGGTTTCTCCCTGAAACTGCAGAATCCTGTTGTCCTTAAAAATAACTTCAGGTGTAATTTCAGATTTCAATACAATACCTTCCAGCGTCCTGCAACGGGATAATGCCACATATACCTGGCCGGCCGTAAAGCTTTTTCCGGCATCTATGATGACCCTGTCAAATGTAAGCCCTTGGCTTTTATGAATGGTTACCGCCCAGGCGAGCTTAACCGGGAACTGCTCAAAGCTTCCCAGAACTTCTTCTTTGATGCTTTTGTCCGTATCCAGGAAATATTTTTTCTGCTCCCAGACTTCCCTTTTTACGGTAATTTCGCGTTCACTGCCTTCCAGGATGACTTTAATCTCATTTTCGTCCAGTGAGGCAATTTCACCCAGCTTACCGTTGAAGTACCTTTTATCCGGAGAAACATCGTTGCGGATGAACATGATCTGTGCACCGGGCTTCAACTCCAGGAACTGGTCATTCGGAAACTGGTTCTCCTTGAATTCACCAAACAGCTTGGCTTCATAAGTAGTAGCATCCACTTTGATCTCCGCCAGTTTTTCCTGGTTGATTTCGTCCGCCATTTTATTATGTGAGCAAAGGTATACATACGAATCTTCCCCTGCTTTGAAACCGGGGTCGTATCTCTGGTTCAGCAGACTGAAATCAATATTGGCCACATCACCGTCCCGGATGGCATTCAGGATATCCAGGAACTGTTCATCGGACTGCCGGTACACTTTGGTGAGTTCGATGGTGATCAGTGGAATATCCTTGATGGCATGGCTGTCAAAAAAGAAAGGGGACTTGTAATATTGCCTCAAAAGATGCTCATCGCGTACTACGGGCGGCAGCTGGTACAGGTCGCCGATAAACAGCATCTGCACGCCGCCGAACCGCTGGGTGGTCCTCCTGATGAACCGCAATGAAAAATCCATCATATCCAGTACGTCGGCACGCAGCATCGATACTTCATCAATGATGATCACTTCCACTTCCCTCAGCAGCTTCAGCTTATCTTTCCGGTATTTGAAATGCGGCATAAGGTCTGCAATATTATTGGCCATGCTGCCGTCTATACGGTCTGTAGTGGGCAGAAACGTCCTCAGCGGAAGACCAAACATGGAGTGGATGGTGACTCCGCCTGCATTAATGGCTGCAATGCCTGTCGGGGCCACTACAATATGCTTTTTCCGCGTCTTTTTTACAAAATCATTGAGGAAAGTGGTTTTCCCTGTTCCTGCTTTTCCTGTAAGAAAGACACTTCTGTTGGTATGCTCTATTAAGTCGAAAAAATAATTGTTCATTGCCTGCCAAATTTACGGAAATGAATTGGATTTTTGGTCTTGGCATATGTTTTGAAAATTACCATATGGATAAAAAAATAAACATGAAGAACCCATCAGCCTATCTAAAAACATTGATTCTGTGCGCTGCACTGGCTTTGACGTCCTGTACGGCAACGAAGAATACAGATACCAATCTGCCTAAAGATATCGCAGAACGCCCTGCGGATGAAAACAGCCAGAAATATGACCAGGCCCAACTGGATAAACTTAAAGCCTATATTCAGAATGAGATCAATAAGGTGGAATGTACCGGAAGTAATGACTGGACTTTTAGCCCGATAGGAGCCAAAGCATGCGGCGGTCCTCAGTCTTATATCGCTTATCCTAAAAAAATGGAATCTGAAATCTTACCGAAGATCAACGACTATACGGAAAAAGTAAAAGCATTCAACGAAAAATACAAACTGATGTCAGACTGCATGATGATACTGCCCCCTAAAGCGGTAAAATGCGTTGACGGCAAACCTGAATTTGTGCCTTCAACATAATCCGCTATAATCCTATAAACACACGAATTCTTATAATAAACACAGGCTGTTTCCAACGGAAACAGCCTGTGTTTATTTGTATAATGACCGAATATCCCATATGGAAATGGTCTCACCCTTATCAATTCTATCCTTATATCTCACATATAAAGTCTGATATCTGATATCTGGCATCTGAAGTCTGATTATCACTCCTTATACCACGAAGAATACTTCACATAATTATCAGCAATCCTGTTCACTTCCCCTTCCAGCAATGCTGCAGAGATATCTTTGATTTTCCTGGCCGGAACGCCGCCCCAGACTTCTCCGGATTTAATATGGGTACCCTGGGTGACTACCGAGCCTGCTCCCACAATGGAGTTTTCTTCTACCAGGCACTCATCCATTACGATGGCACCCATCCCTATTAGTACGTTATCCTTTATGGTACATCCGTGCACAATGGCATTATGGCCGATGGAAACATTGTTCCCGATATTCAGCGGGTGCTTTTCATAGGTGCAGTGCAGCATGGCATTGTCCTGCACATTGACTTTATCTCCCATCCTGATATAATGTACATCACCCCGTATAACGGCATTGTACCAGATGCTGCATTCTTTGCCCATGGTCACATTTCCGATAACGGTTGCTGTTTCTGCCAGAAAAGTATCTTCCCCGATCTGAGGAATTTTGCCTAAAAGTTCTCTTATAATTGCCATAGTTCAGTTGAAGTTTAATAATGAGCAGATTATGAAACCGGATTTCGTATGTGTGCATTTCAAATGGCAGCGATAGCAAAAATCTAATTTCGAATCTCTGACTCCTAAGTTCTAATTGCGTATTTTTGTATTCAAATTTAACGAAAAAATGCGTACAATAATTATAGAGCCAACCGAAAACCCGAAAGTGATGAAATTCGTTACGGATTACACGTTGATCCCGGGATCTTTAGAGCTGGACAGAAATTCAGATATATCGGAAATTCCTCTGGCCCAGGAACTATTCAATTATCCTTTTGTGGAAAGAATTTTTATCACCGCCAATTTTGTGGCTGTAGCCAAACAGGATACGATAGAATGGGAACATGTAGTGGAAAGCCTTAAAAACGTGATTGAGGACGAATTGCTGGCCAACCCGAGAATATACCTCCAGAAGAAAAAGGAAATGTACCAGATCTATGCGGAGATGACGCCTAATCCTAATGTAATGAAGTTTGTCTCCAACAAACTTTTGCTGGACGGTTTTGCTGAAGTGAAATCCAGGGAAGAAGCTGAAGGCGTTCCTTTAGCCCAGGCGATTTACAAAGAATTTGATTTTGTTTCCGAGGTTTTTATTTCCGATAATTTCGTGGCCGTGACGAGAAACAATTCTGTGGAATGGCATGAGGTGATGATGGCTGTCCGTGCCCTGATTGCCGAATACCTTCAGAATGGCGGTGAAATTTCCCGTCTGGAACCTCAGAAACATGAAAACCCGGTAGAAAAAATCATCAACAGGGATTATACTGATGATGAGCAGAAAATATCCGACATCCTGAATGAATATGTTGCTCCCGCAGTAGAAAATGACGGCGGAAAAATCTCCCTGATGGAATATGACCAGGACAGCAAAACAGCAAGGATGCTTTTACAGGGTGCGTGCTCAGGATGCCCGAGTTCTACGGCTACCCTGAAAAACGGTATTGAAAACATCCTGAAACAGTTTGTACCTGATCTGGTAGAAAGAGTGGAAGCAGTTAACGGATAAATATCTGCCTATGTCTTCCGGAACTAAAATCCTTATTATAATTGGAAGTGCTTCTGAAAATTCCAGCAACCAGAGACTGATGGATCAGATACTGGAAAAAACAGGCCATGTAAATTTTCTGATGTATGATAACCTGTCTATCCTTCCTCATTTTGATACAGCATTAACGGATGATCATACTCCGGCAGAAGTCCTGAAAATCAGAGAAGATATCAGGAATTCAGCAGGGGTCATCTTTTCCACACCGGAATATATTTTCAGTATCCCGGGAAGATTAAAAAACGTATTGGAATGGTGTGTATCTACAACGGTTTTTTCAGAAAAACCGGTTGCTGTGATCACTGCTTCTGCCAATGGAGAAAAAGGCCATGAAGAGCTGTTATTGATTTTAAAGACCCTGGGTGCTGTAGCAGATGATAAACATCAGGCATTAATAAAAGGAATAAAAGGCAAATTTGACCACAATGGATTACTGGAAAGTAATACCTTTGCCAAAGTATCAAAATTAGTAACAGACTTCATAACTTCTGTTTCATAATTAAAAATTAAAATGTTGAATAAGAAAGGAATTTTACTGGTCAACCTCGGTTCACCGAAATCCACAGCCGTTGATGACGTAAGGGAATATCTTGATGAATTTCTCATGGATGAAAAGGTGATTGATTACCGTTGGATCTTCCGTGCTCTTCTGGTAAGGGGTATTATCCTGAATACAAGGCCGGCAAAATCTGCTGCTGCCTACAAGACCGTCTGGACAGATCAGGGTTCCCCGTTGATCGTTATTACAGAAAAAATTCAGAAAAAACTGCAGGAACGGTATGATATCCCAGTGGAAATCGGGATGAGGTATGCCCAGCCAAGCATTGAGTCCGGAATCCGCAAGCTTGTGGACCAGGGAGTTTCGGAAATTGTTCTTTTCCCATTATACCCTCAGTATGCGATGAGCACTACGGAAACAGTGATTGAAAAGGCAGAGGAGGTGAGGAAAAAGAATTTCCCGGCAGTGAAAATCAGCTATATACAGCCGTTTTATAACAGAGAGATCTATATCAGCTGTTTGGCAGAAAGTATCCGCGAGAAATTGCCTGAACATTTTGATGCATTACAGTTTTCTTATCACGGAGTTCCGGAAAGGCATATTTATAAGACCGACCCTACCAAGACCTGCAATCTTAACGACTGCTGTTCAAGGGAAAGCAATCCGAGCCACCAGTTCTGCTACCGTCATCAGTGTTACAAAACTACGAATGACGTCATTGAAAAGCTAGGGTTGCCGAAAGAGAAGACCATCGTTTCCTTCCAGTCGAGGCTGGGTAAAGACAAATGGATCGAGCCATACACGGATGAAACCTTAGAAACCATTCCTAAAAAAGGGGTGAAAACCCTAGCCGTTGTATGTCCGGCTTTTGTATCTGACTGCCTCGAAACCCTGGAAGAGATTTCCGTTGAAGGTAAGGAGCAGTTTCTGCATGCAGGTGGAGAAAATTTCCATTATATCCCCTGTCTTAATGATGAAGACCGGTGGATTGACGTCATTCAAACCCTATGCGATGAAAAACTGAATGAATTTTATCTGGTATAAAATTCATGACTTCATAATAATAAAAAGGCCACAGGAAATTTTCCTGTGGCCTTTTTTTGGTTTTAATATTATTTCTTAATTAAATTCCCTGCTTTCTGTCCGTTTACGGTAACGATATATATTCCGGGAAGCATATTACCCGGAAGCTGGATTTCCAGCCTGTTCATACCATCCGTTGTTTTAACCTTTTCGGAAATTTCCCTTTTTCCTGTTAAGCTCATCAGTTCAACTATGCCGCTTCCTTCCTTACCTTCAAATGACACGGTAAATCTATCCGTGGCAGGATTTGGGCTTATGGTATAAAGCAGCGCATCCGGAGCTGCCATTTTTCCGGCAGCTGAGGTTCCGCCGCCTACGCCTACGGCATTCCAGGCATTGGTAACCTGGGTAACTTCAGTCCCTCCTGCGCCATACAGATCGGCTGCTGCCTGAAGAGAATAGGTTCTGGCATTCATGTATGTGGAAGAAGAAGTAAGATAGGTGGTCAGGGTCCGGTACGCTATAGCAGCCGCTTTATCCAGTCCGATTCCCGTAACATTGTAGGCAAACCCTTTATCATTTGTTCCGCTTCCTCCGGTTACCAATAAATAATACCAGAAATTAAGTACCCCGGAATTGGTATGAACCCCACAATAATCATTCGATTGGGTAGGATTTGAGCACCCTGACGTTGTTGTCGCTTTCCAATATTTCCCAAGGTAAGTATCGGGTTGGCCGTATGCATTTGGATCAGCCATATCCCGTATCACATAACTGAAATCTTCTCCCAGTTTCCAACTCGCCTGCGTCGGTCTTGCCCAAAGCTCTATTGAATTCCCGAAAATATCCGAGAAACCTTCATTCAATGCTCCGGATTCTCTCTGGTATGCCAGGTTGGCTGTTTTGGAAGTCATTCCGTGAGCGATTTCATGGCCACAAACATCCAGAGCCGTCAACGGTTTTCCGCCGTTTGTAGAAGAACTTCCGTCACCATATGTCATTCTGGAACCATCCCAGAATGCATTAAAATAATTGGTAGAATAATGTACATAGGACTTTATAGCAAAATGATTGTTATCGATACTTTTCCTTCCGAATTTCGTGTATAGGTAGTCCACGGTCATTTCTGCCCCCCAATGTGCATCAGTAGCATACTGATCCTTATTACTGTTGACGTTATTCCAGCTGTTGTCCGTATCCGTGAAGTCTACTGCAGAAGAATAGTTGGTTCCTCTTTTCAAATCAAAAGTCTGTACCGCTGTCCCCCCGTTTCTTCCGGTTTCTCTTAAACGGTAGCTTCCGTTGTAAGAATCGGTCATGATGCTTCTGGTTCCGCTATACGCCGTGACAGCCGTTCCCTGAGTATTTACGTCATGGATGATCGCATCAATGCCTAATATTTTTCCATCTTTTGCATCTACAAAAACATATTGCCGGCTTACTGGCTTTTCAGCATAAATGTCAAATTTATAAGCCAGCCTCAGATCATTCATTTTCTCATCGGCAGGATCTGAATAGTAAACGATTTCCTCTTTTGGAGCAAAGCTTGCATTTGTATCATCCGATTCTCTCCTGATGAAATCTTCTTCTTCCTTATTCTGCCATTTGTAGGATTCGGCACCTACAAAGGCCAGAGCATTCTGCAAAGCGATGCTTTCGGAAATTTCAGCACTTTTCTCCAGGTTTTTGGGCATCTTAACAATCCATTTTCCGGATTCTCCCACAATTTTGCCATCTTTGGTCTGTACAGCCATCATTCCGTATTCTACGGGAATATCATTAAGGGTCTGCTGGAACCGGTGGGTTTCATATCCCAGCTGGTCTTTTTCAAATCCCAGCTTCCGGCCCTGAGCTGCAGTAAGCCTCTGAGAAGATTCATCAAATAGTACAGGATTTCCCTGGAAAGCGGGTCGGTCTTTTTCAAACCGCATAAATTCCGCATGAAGGCCATCTTTAGAAGGAACCAGTTTTGACGGAATAGTCTGAGCACAAACAAATGAAGATACTGCAACACTTGACGCTAAAATAAATTTAATTCTCATAATAGTTGGTTTGGTTTTAAAATTAATTAACAAAATAGTCAAACTAAATTAGCAATATAATTATTAAAAATTTAAATAATCACACAAATAAGTAAAAATATGATAATTATAACATTCCGTTTAAATGTATTTTAAAAATAAAAAATGATATGATTATTATTTTTACATTAAAATATTAGACATAAAATATCTTTTTTAAAATATTAATTTTTCGATATGCTTTGCATTATGATTCAGAATTATTCTCAAATATAAATTGACAAATATTTTTCAGATACTTTTTTTAACAAAATCAGCCACAACCCCATTATATTTCACCACCTAAACCAAAATGAACATTAATTCCGAAAAAAAACCCCATAATTTTAGACTAAAATTTTAAAAATTAAATATTTTTCCTACCTTTACCCCGTCAAACTACATAGTCTATCATAAAATATCAGGAAATGATGAATGCAACTGCTGAAATACTCAAAAAGAAAATTGAAAGTTTCCATCCTGACCTATTGGAGACCCTAGCTAAAGTAGTGGAAAAGCTTGAAAACAGAAACCGGCCGGCCATTCTGCCTTTTCACCGGGATGAAATTTTATACAGGATTCAATTCCATAATGAGCATCCTCATACGAAGCTGGATTTTTACGAAAATATTTCTGAACTTGAAAAGCTGTATGCCTGAATGAAAGTACTGCTTTCTTCCATTGCAAAAAATGACATAAGACTCATTATGCGGGTTTTTAATGCGGAAAATAAACATCAGGGATCAGATTTTCTGGAGGAATTGAAAGAGTCGATCAGCTGCCTTGTTCAGAATGCCGCCAGTCATATCCAGGATTATCAGAAAATTTCTACGGTCAGCATGCAAAGATTTCCGGTAACAATCCATTACCTTGTGGAGGATGAAAACCACATGCTGATAACCGCTGTCTTTAAAACATAGAGCTTGGAGAACCTACGCTTCCTTAGCCGGATCAGAATACTAATTTCAATTCAAGGCATCTGACATCAATCAAGCTTAGTTAAACTCCCCACCCTCAGACACTTTACTCTAAAAACCCCCTAATCACCTACCTCACCGGCGTCCTGAACTCTCCATACCCCATCAGGCCGTCATAGTTCCTGCCGAAAGGAGTGTAATATAAAAATGCCTGGTAAAGATTCTCCGTCTGCCAGAAATTACCGTTTACTTCTCCAAAGTTCAAAGGTCCGTTCCCTTCTTTGGTAGCCAGTATATAATTATAGAAACCTTGTTTAAGATATATCCTGGCAACATATTTTTTAGTCGCGGCATCATACTGCATCATATTTTCTTTGCCGGGCTTAAAATTATTGAACCCACCCAGTACATAAATTTCTTTATCTACAGGATCTGAATCCAGGGAAAAATATACCCACGCATAATCTGCTTCCCGCTCGGCATTCCTCTCAATCCCGAGATCATTCCTCCTGTAATACCAGGCTCCGTTTACATCAGGCTGATACTGGTAGTTCAGCGGAAATGCCCATACCGGATGAAGGTAAGTCTGATTGACGCCGTCTTTAATTTCTGTAGCACGGACCATATCCGCTGCCATATCTATATTTTTATTATCGAAATAATAGAATTCATTATTCCCCGGGAAAACAAGGTTCATCTGCTGGAAGAGCAGCTTATTCCCTAACGTTGAACTGGGCCTCAGATTTCCGATCATCATATTCGGATTGTTGTTCTGCATGACATTCAGACTTATGGAATTCACATTGGAATTCAGGTCTCCACCCTGCGATACAGCCTGTACTTCTACCCTCTGGTTGACATCCGGATTTCTGGCATCTGCAATACGCGAAACATTGACTCCTAATACTGCATTGTTTTCTACTACATAAAACCTCCTTGTGAATAATGGTCTATCGGCAGAATCCTTATAGACCACTAGCTCAAAATTTCCTGAAATCTTAGGCTGCATCTTATCATTGGGCATGGTAAGCGTATAATGCGTATAAGACTGCAGAGTGTTGAAGGAATACTGGAACTTATCCAGCAGACCGTTTAAGCTTCCGTTGGCAAACTCTGTAAAGAAGAGATTATCCTCATTCCAGTTGCGGTCATAATGTTTAAGCGTATACCGGTAAATTTCACTGGCATTGGTAAGATCATCGAAGCTCAGCACCAATTGCTGTCCGAGTTTTACAACCGGGGTTTCATCATTCGTCTGCGGATTGAAAAGTTGTATGCTCTGAATATTCTGCCCGAAGACCAGTCCGCCGAAAGAAAGTAAAAGTAATCGCAAAGTTTTCATTATGACGAAGATAACGAAAAATCGGCATTTCCTTAATAATATCGTATTTTTATCAAAAATTTTAGATCATGCTTCAGATTCAGGGCTTCGTATTTAATTTCGCAAGTGAAAACACCTATATCCTTTATAATGAACAGCAGAATGCATGGCTGATTGATCCGGGCAACAGCAACGAACAGGAAACCAGAGCCATAGAGAAATTCATCAGTGAAAAAGGATTAAAGATCCGGAAAATTCTGCTTACCCACGCTCACATTGACCATGTAATGGGACTGCAATGGGCTTTTGACACGTTCAAAGTTCCCGTGGTCATACATCAGGAAGATAAGGAAGTGCTTGACATGTTCCAGATCAGCGGGATGAGGTTCGGGATGAGTCTTAATCACATCCAGGCAGATCTTGAATACATTAACGAAGGCGATGAACTTGACCTCGATGGTGAAACATTTGCTGTTTACCATGTTCCCGGCCATTCGCCCGGAAGTATCGTTTACCACCATAAAAACCAGAAATTCATGATTTCCGGTGATGTTCTTTTTGAAGGCAGCATCGGAAGGACTGACCTGTATAAAGGAAATTATGACCAACTGATCAGCGGGATCAAAAACAAACTTTTCATCCTCGATGATGAAACACAGGTGTTCTCAGGACACGGAAATCCCACGACCATCGGTTTTGAAAAGCAGTACAATCCGTTTTTAAAATAATATAAACGCCGTGAGATAAAACACCAGGTTTATTATATACATAGTCATCAAAATGCTGTATAGCCTAACCTATCGCAATCGACATAAAACGAAACCGCCGGAAATTTCCGGCGGTTTCGTTTTATAAATTATTTTATTTTAGAAATCCAAAGTAATGGAAGCTCTTACCGCAGCCCCCATAATCGGCCTGGCCATGCGTATATCTCCTGCTCCGGTTAACGGCGATCTCGGATCGCCTTCTGTAATCCCGATTGTGTTGAAGATATTGGTTCCGTCCACCGCAAAGCGGATCTTACCTAACTGATAGGATGTTCCCGCTCCTACTTCAGTAAAAGAAGGAAGCGTATTTTTATCCGAGTTGGCTTCATCCTGGAAGCGTTTCCCGTAATAATTCATACTTACATAAGCCCTCCAGTATTGGGTAATATTCACAGCAGGAGCAATATTGAAATAGAACTTCGGCATTCTCCGCACGGTATTCCCGTCATAATTAAAGGCCGTTCCATCTGCATTTTTTCCTGTAAAATCTTTGTATTTAGGATTCTGAACAGTCCCGTTGAATGTTACTTCAAGTACATTATTGAACAACCTTGCATACCCTTCCAGCTCCACTCCTATATTGGTGGTATTGGCAAACTTATTTTCAGACGTCCCGTCCGAGAATACATCGGTAAATGATAAATTCTTGAGGGTAGAATAAAATGGAATCACAGCAACATCAAAAGTCCTGGAGTAATATTTATATCCTACTTCCACCTGATTGGTCGTAACCGGTTTGATTGCAGATAAGCTGTTCATATTGTTATAGTAAGCTTCTTCATTCGGAGACCTGAATCCGTTTGAAAATCTTGCATAAACGGCATTTTCCGTATTGATTTTATAGTTCAGCGCCGTAGTAAAGGAAACCTTGTTCACATCGTAATTCCAGTAGGTATATTTATTTCCTAATACGGACATATTATCATCCGCTGTGGTAGTAGCAAAGCTATGCGTCCCGTCGGTAGTCAGGCCGGAGTTATTCAGGTTACCCGTTGTTGTATTGACACCATAGCCTTTATAAAAATCGCGGCTGTAGCGGATTCCTCCGTTAAAACTTAAATCTTCGGTGATGTTATAGTCCAGATTCAGGTACAGGTCATTCAGGCTTCCCTGTATCTGGGAATCCCTGAGCAGGAATGACATATTGGCTACGCCGTTGTAGGTTTTGGAATACCCTGTACTGTTCGGACTTAATGAGGTATCGACGAGATTCAGGAGCTCAGGCCTGTCGGAAGCTGTAGTTAAGATGTTGCTCCAGTTCCAGTATTGGTGAGATCTCCAGTTTGACTTATAGAAACCTGCCGTCACGTTTCCTTGGTCAAATTTGTAGTTAAACTGTACATCGTTCACAAAATTATTCATCTGCTTGTCTATGGCCCAGAATCCCAGTTTCTGCACATAGGTCGGGTTTACAACCGTACCGTTGCTCACCAGGGAATACTGAAAGGTATTTCCGCTGATCCCATTCGCCAGTGCATAATCAGCGGCACCCTGCGGCCCGCCTGCCGGGAAAATCCCGGTGTAATTCATATTGATATTGGTATACCTCGTTTTATTGATGACAGAGAAATTATTGCCGAGATCATATTTAAATTCCGCTCCCAGAACATCCACTTTCGGATGGATCCCGTCTTCCAGGTTCCTGCTGAAAAAGCCGCCCCCTGCCTGAGGTATGTTCAGCTGGCTGATATTCCTGTAGCTGTATGTTCCGTAATTGGCATCAAAACCAGGAAACTCTTTCAGGTCATTCCCATTCTGCGTCAGAGGAATCGGAAGGAAGAATGTATTCCGGTCATCCAGTTTTTTATAGTAGATCTTCGCATATCCTTTATCGAAAACATATTTCAGGTTCATCCTGATCTGGCCTCCGTTATTGGCCTTAAACCCTGTTTTCCGGATCCCGTCATCGGTCCTGTAAAAACCTCCGACATTAAAGAATAACCTGTCTTTTACCAAGGCTCCGCCCACATTAATATCCGTACGCATCAGCCCATAGGTGCTGGTTTCCAGCTTTGCAGTTCCCCTGAAGTCGTTGCTGCCCTCCTTCGTAATGAAATTGATCAGTCCACCCGGAGAATTATTGGCAAAAATAGATCCCGAACCTCCTCTTAAAGCCTCCAGCCTGCTCACTGAATTATCCACCCGGAAAAAGTTATCGGCATTGGCAAACTGTAAAGCGCCGTCTTCAAAAACCGGAAGACCGTCTTCCTGTACCTGTACAAATTCATAGGCCCCGGCAGAAGGGATCCCCCTTGCGAAAAGGTTATTTCCTACTTCCCCTCCTGAAGTCTCCACAGCAAAACCAGGAACCCTTTGCAGCAGGGCAGCCGCACTGATCGGATTTTGCTTCTGGATTTCCTTTGCCGTAAAAGTAGAAATTGCCGTACTGGATTCTATTTTCTTTTTGGGATTTGAATTTCCCGTAATCACCACCTGTTCAATAGATGCGGATCTTGTAGAGTCTTTCGGAACTTCCTGCGCATAAGCATTATTAAAATAAAGCGTAGCCGTTCCTGCAAGCAATAGGATTGATTTTTTTCTCATAGCTATATTATTTGGTTGATTCTTGATTAACTGTTTTTTAATTTGAGGTATACGCCGTTGGTCCATCCAAAACCGTCCTGGTTAGGATATTCCCCTCCTCCGGCAATGCTTTCACTATCCAGGGCATTGTACTTTTCCATTAGTTTCCCCGTATTCCGGTAAATCCTTTCTACATTTCCACACCAGTGATCCCTGATTTGTTCAGCCAGTTCGTGAAACCCGTAGTTCTTCATCGATTTAAAGCCCAGCCACTGATACGGTGCCCAGGCATTCGGAAGATCCCACTGCTGCCCGCTGTTTTTGGTAGTCGTTACCAGCCCGCCGGGGTAGAGGAATTCCTGACTAATCTTTTCTGCAACCAATTTCGCCTGTTCCGCATCGGCCAGCCCAAGAAATAAAGGATAAAGCATAGCAATGTGAACCGATAAGGTTACCGCATTTTTTTCCGTGTGATAATCTTTATAAGTCCCGGAATCCGTGTCCCAGAAATAGGTATTGATCAGTTTTCTCCGTAAAGCAGCCTTTTCATTGAATTGTTCTTCTTTTTCAGTCAATTGCTGAAGTGCTGAAGATTTGGCCAGCGTTTTTTCCAGGTGCCATAAAAGACAGTTCAGGTCTATTTCTGCCAGATTCAGTGTTTCAATCGTTTGGATATGTTCCCCGTCAGCAAACCACCGGCTGGAAAAGTCCCAGCCTGACTCGCAGGCACTCCTGATATTCCTGTAGAATTTCGTCCCCGCATTTTCACTGTCCCTGATATCAATCAGATAACTTTCAGGACGCGGCTCGTTTTCCGCATCATAATACCTGTTCAGGATATCGCCTGAATCCGTTTTTACCACCCGCTTTATCGCTGAGCCATTTTCCAGCTGTGCTTCACCGTTCATCCAGAAGGCATATTCTTTTTCCAGCGTCCCGTAATATGTACTATATATGGATTCATCACCCGTGGTTTCAAAAAGCAGATCCAGCATCAGCGAAAAATAAGGCGGCTGAGAGCGGGTCAGGAAATGCGTCCTGCTTCCGTTCGGCACAAAACCGTAGGTATGAATCAGGTAAGCACAGTTTTCAATAATATGCTCCATCATTTCTACCCGTCCCGAAACCTGCAGGCCGAGCATTATGAAATAGCTATCCCAGTAAAAAAACTCATTGAAGCGTCCTCCGGGAACAATATAAGGTTTGGGAAGCCTGAGTAAAGTCCCTTTTTCTTCATACGAGGTTCTGGTGAGTTCATCCCAGAGCCTTTCGATATGATCTTCAACAGGCAGATGATCCTCTTTCTGAAGGGAAACTTTTGCTGCAAGGAATTCAAAGTTTGAAAGGACAAATTTTTTCAGGTCGAAATCTTTCAGCTGCTTTTCCGTCCGGTATTTCTCATTGATTTCGGTAACCGGAAACAACGGAACAGCATCGGTCATCATTTTCTGGTCTTCAAAAATCTCAGATCTCTGAACATCATCAAAAAGGTCTTGAATTTCGTGTATATAGAGCGGTTGATTCATTGTTAATTTTTAGGTTGTATTTTTAATCTATTCATGATCACAGCAGAAATTATAAGCAGAGACAGCGGAATCAATGACAAATAGAAAGCCTGTTGCCCGCTGAATTCCTGGAATACAAATCCGGTAATCACGGATCCTATTGTCCCTCCTATGGCGGAAAAGACCACGATCAGACCGGACATTGAACTATGGAGGTATTTAGAAATGGAAGCCAGGATCACCGAGTTGATGCTCGGATAGATAGGCGCCAGCAAACCGCCCATCAGAGGAAACAGGTATACGACTACAGGCGCGTTCAGCCAGGTGGTTCCGGCGCCGATATGAATATTATGCGTTAAAGGCAACACCAGCAGGATACTTACAGCAAACCCTATCACACAGAAAGAAACAACATAGATCCAGCTGAACTTCCTTGAGAAAAATCCTGACAGAAACCTTCCCAGCGCAAAAGCTCCTGCAAGAACCGCTCCTGCCTGGATACTCATAGAAGTCGGCATCTTTAAAATCTCTTTGTAAAAAGTTGGTGTCCAGGTCTGGAAACTTTGTTCCACCAGAACAAAAAGAAAGGCGCAAAGCAGGAAAAAGAGCACTTTTTTATATCTGAATAAGCTTACACTGTTTCTTACATCTCCGATAAGATCGGTTTTTTCACTTTTGGCTTCATGCTCATCCAGTTTTGAGAGCAACAGGAATATAAAAGACAAGGCGGAAAGCCCTCCCAGAACCCAGTACACATTCAGCCAATGGGTTGACCCGGGATTATGATCGTCTGTAAACAGGCTGAACATTACATTGCCAATTAATACGCCGATCATAAAAAACCCTTCCAGATAGCCCATGAAACTGGAATGTTCCTTATCTGTAGAAGTTACCAATCCGATGGAAGTAAAAACTGAAATCTTTATTAAAGCGAAGGATACGCCCACAATAGCAAATAAAAGCTTAAAAAACCAGAATGCATTAGCGAAAGGCATAATGAAGCACATGCACGTAACCATCAGCAGCGCAGCCAGCATAGAATTCTTAATTCCTATTTTTGGCAGGAAAGAGGCTAGGATGAAAGAGCAGATGGCAATCGGCAGGTCTTTAAAACCTTCGAGGACACTCGCATGGGACTTGGAAATACCAAAGTTCTGCTGCACCTGCAAGATCACCGTTCCCACCGAATTCAGAAGGATGGCAAAGACAAAATAATTTAAAAACAAGACGGCTTTGATGTTGAAATTTTTCATTCACGTACTTTCTTGCCGGCTAAGATAGAAGCATTTGACTTAACGTTAATTTAACACAGTAAATCAATATTTGAACGATATTAATATAATTATTATTTTAGACCCTTAAATGATATTAAAATAATGAAAGTTGCTTTTGAGAGAATAATCCCTGATGAAAAGAACTCTTTCCGTACCCTGCACAATACAGTACCTATTTCAGGGTTCAGGTGGGAATATCATTACCATCCTGAAATCGAACTGGTCTGTGTGGTTGCCGGAAGCGGGACGCGACATGTAGGTTACCACAAGAGCAATTACACTGACGGAGACCTGGTATTAATCGGCTCCAATATACCACATTCCGGATTCGGACTGAATTCTATTGATCCGCATGAGGAAATTGTACTTCAGTTCAAAGAAGAAATCTTCCGGTTCCCACCGCAGGAAGTAGAGGCCAGGTCCATTAAAGATCTTCTGGAACGGTCCCAATACGGAATTCTTTTTCACCGGAAGATCAAAAAGTCGATGCTTCCCAGGCTGAAACTGATGGTAGAAACAGAAGGTTACAAAAGGTATCTCATGCTGCTGGAAATCCTGTTTGAACTTTCCCAGTGCACGGATTACGATCTTTTGAACAAAGAAATCATGCCCTACACTATTATTGCCAAAAACAAAACCCGCCTGGAAAATATATTCACCTTTGTAGAACATCATTATGACCGGGAAATCAATATTGACGAGGTTGCCAGGCTGGCGAACCTTACCCTGCCCGCTTTCTGCAATTTTTTCAAAAAAGCCACGCAGATCACCTTTACGGAATTCGTAAACCGGTACCGGATCAATAAAGCCTGCCTGATGATGGCCCAGGATAAAACCATTTCGGAATGCAGCTACAGCTGCGGTTTTAATAATGTCACTTATTTCAACAGAATGTTTAAAAAGTATACTGAAAAAACACCCTCAGAATTCATGAAAAACTTTTCGCATAACAAAGTAAACGTTGATCTGAATCCTGAAAAAGAAGCAAAAGCCAGAGTTGGTTTCTGAATAAATTACTCTGTGGATAATTGTGGATAACTCTGAATAAGGCCACAGGTCATTTCCATGTAAAAACACACAAAAACACAGTAACAAATCATTGAATATCAAAACATTACATTAATTTAATTCATCAGTATTTTTTTAAATATTTATCCACAATCCGGTGTGGATAAGGGTGTGGATAAGTGTTGGCAACGTGCCGGTAAATTATGGATTAAAAAAAAGCTGCCCGATTTTCCGGGCAGCCTTTAAGCTTAGAAATGAAACCTGTTATTTCCACTTGATATTACATCCCATGCTTGGCCTTTGGATTTCTTCCTGCGGTTCTCCGGACAGCAGGTTTTCAAAAGCGATGATCAGGTCTTCGCCGGTTACTTCTTTATGATTCCCCGGTCTGGAATCATCCATCTGTCCTCTGTAGATCAGGTCTAGCTTTTCATCGAAGAAGTAAAAATCCGGAGTACAGGCAGCATCGTATGCTTTCGCCACAGCCTGGCTTTCGTCATACAAGTACGGGAAATCAAATCTTCTTTCGATCTGGAATTCGATCATCTTTTCAGGGGAATCAGCAGGATATTTTTCTGCATCATTCGCGTTGATAGCGATGAATTCTATTCCTTTTTCCTGATAATCTTCGTACAGTTCATTCAGCTTGTCAATCACATGAAGGACGAACGGACAATGGTTGCACATGAAGATAATCAGTGTTCCTTTCTCTCCTTTCAGCTCATCAAGAGACTGTAATTCATTGGTTGCAGATGGGTTGGGAAGTTCGAAAAAAGGTGCTTTGGTACCTAATTCCACCATATTTGAGGGCGTATCCATATCGTAATTTATTTATCAGCAAAGATAAAAATTTCTTTCAGTAATTGCATTTGCAGAAGGTTTTAACATGTTGCGAACTGTTAAAATTTAAAATTTATTTGGAGGCTATATTAAAAAGTTAGTAGTTTTGCTAACACTGTTAGTAAATCATTATGGGCTTACACGAACGCCGTCAACGGGAAAAAGAATCTATACGCGCCAATATTCTGGATGCGGCTTTTTCTTTGGCTAAAACCGAAGGCTGGGGCGCTCTGTCGATCAGGAAGATTGCTGACGCTATTGAGTACAGTGCACCTGTAGTCTATGATTATTTTGAAAATAAGGAAGCCATTTTATTTGACATTTCCCTGAAAGGCTTTAATTTGTTGCATAAAGAACTGATCAAAGCTAAAGATCGGTTCGAAACCCCGGAAGAGCAGCTGACTGCCGTTGTGGATGCCTACTGGAATTTTGCTTTTAAAAACAAGGAATATTACCAGCTGATGTTTGGTGTTGGGATGCAGTGCTGCGGCAAAGGCCAGATGAAACAGGAGGTTTCTTCTTTCCAGGATATGCTTTATGACTGTACTTTTGAAATCATACAGAAAAAAGGCTCCAATCCTGAAAGTGCCTGTAACTCTTCCCACGCCCTGTTTTCAGCAGTACACGGATTGATTTCCATTATGATGATGCGTAATGGCGATATTCCATCCACCATGAATAAGACAACCCTTGATGAAACCGTTTCAGCTTTCATTAAGTCATTGTAATTTTTTTTTGAATTTTAAATTAACACCGTTAGGAATATTAACATACAATTTAAATACTGATTATATCTCGATATTATTTATTTACTGTCCATTATGAAGCATTCAATCACATAACTATTTCCTCTATTATTTTTTTAGTTATTAATTAACACCGTTAGGTAAATTAACATTAAATTAATAAGACACACTATTATAATCCATAACATACATTAAAAACCCTGAACTTATTATGAAACAATCTGTAAAAACCAGGATCATTCTTCTCTTATCCGGTATTATTCTTTTGCAGAGCTGCACGAAAGCAGCAGAGAACACTGCCGCCGCACCATCTCCACCCGAATTACCGGTATATACTGTTATTACTTCACCTGCTACCGTTTACCAGGAATTTCCTACTGCGCTGGAGGGCAAAAACAATGTTGAAATCAGATCTCAGGTAGACGGTTACCTTGATAAAATCTATGTGGAAGAAGGTGCCTATGTCAGAGCCGGACAGCCTCTGTTTAAAATAGACTCACGGGCGTACGGTGAACAGATGCATATGGCACAGGCTAACCTGCAGGTTGCCAATGCCAATATCCAGAAGGCTAAAGTAGAGGTCGACCGCCTGGAGCCGTTGGTTGCTGCCAAAGTGGTTTCCGATGTCCAGCTGAGAACTGCCAAAGCCAATTATGCTGCTGCCGTTGCCGCGGCTTCCCAGGCCAAAGCATCGGTTGGCGGTGCAAGGATCAACGTAGGGTTTACTACCATTACCGCTCCGGTGAGCGGATACATCGGGAGAATACAGTACAAAAAGGGAAGCCTGATTTCCAGGAATGATGCTAATCCGCTAACGCTCCTTTCGGACATCAGTGAAATCTATGCTTATTTCTCACTGAGCGAACTGGATTTCATCGGTTTCCAGAAAACTTATGCAGGAGCAACCCTTGAGGAAAAGCTTAAAAACATGCCGATGGTAGACCTGATTATTGCCGATAACAGCCTATATCCTCAGCGAGGTGTGATGAAAATTGTTGACGGACAGTTTGATAGATCTACCGGAGCCATCAGCGTACGGGCAGTTTTCCCTAATCCAAACGGGGTTCTCAGGACTGGAAATACCGGAAGAATCCGGATGCCTCAGCTGTTTTCCAACGCTGTAGTGATCCCTCAGGAATCCACGTTCGAAATCCAGGACAAAACCTATGTATACGTAGTAGGAAAAGACGGGAAAGTGAATGGAACACCTGTAAAAATATCAGGAAAAACAGAAAGCTATTATTTCATTTCAGAAGGGCTGGCCAAAGGGGACAAAATTGTATTCACCGGCATCGGCAACCTGAAGGACGGCGTTTTGATCAAGCAAAAACCAGTTTCTTCTGACAGCCTGCTGAAGGCTAAACCTTTGTAGGCCTTTTCTAAGCTTCAACAACATTAAAAAATTAAACCATCCCATGTTAAAACAATTTATAGAAAGACCGGTACTTTCAACCGTCATCTCCATTATCCTGCTGCTGCTGGGGGCGCTGTCGGTATTCAATCTTCCGATTACCCTTTTTCCGGATATTGCTCCGCCCAGCGTTCAGGTAACTGCATTTTACCCCGGCGCCAATGCGGAAGTTGTGGCCCGTTCAGTGGCAACGCCCATTGAAGAAGCCGTAAACGGTGTGGAAAACATGACGTACATGACTTCCAACTCCAGCAATGACGGTACGATGACGCTCAGCGTATTCTTTAAGCAGGGTTCAGATGCAGACAATGCTGCCGTTAATGTACAGAACCGGGTATCGAAAGCCATGAGCCAGCTTCCGCAGGAAGTGGTGCAGGCCGGAATTTCTACCCAGAAAGTGCAGAACAGCATGATTATGTTTATGGGTTTAACCAGTGATGACCCTAAACAGTATGATGAGCTTTTCCTTCAGAATTATATGAAGATCAACATCATTCCCCAGATCCAGCGTATCCCGGGTGTAGCCCAGGCACAGGTATTCGGGACGAGGGATTACTCTATGAGGATCTGGTTGAAGCCGGACCGATTGGCTGCCAACAACCTGTCACCTCAGGAAGTTCTGGCCGCAGTGAGGGACCACAACCTGGAAGCCGCACCAGGCCGCCTCGGGCAGGGAAGCAAGGAAACTTATGAATACATCCTTAAATACAAGGGGAAACTGAATAAAAACGAAGACTACGAAAATATCACGATTAAAGCGAATAATGACGGATCTTTCCTGAGGCTGAAAGATGTGGCAAGAGTGGAATTCGGTTCCTATACTTATACTGCGGCCAACAGAGTGGATGGGAAACCGGTTTCCGGTTTTGCTATTCTGCAGACGGCAGGATCCAACGCCAATGATATCCTGACTGAAATTGAAAAGCAGGTAGACCAGTTTTCTACCACACTGCCTAAGGGAGTGAAGCCGATCATCATGTATAATTCCAAAGATTTCCTGGATGCATCCATCCATCAGGTTGTGGAAACGCTGGTGATTGCATTCATCCTGGTATTTATTGTGGTCTATATTTTCCTTCAGGATTTCAGATCCACTTTAATCCCCGCCATTGCGGTTCCGGTAGCTATTATCGGTACCTTCTTCTTCCTCCAGCTGTTTGGTTTCAGCATCAATATGCTGACCCTGTTTGCTTTGGTTCTGGCGATTGGTATTGTGGTGGATGATGCCATTGTAGTGGTAGAGACCGTCCATTCTAAAATGGAACACACCGGAATGCCGGTAGACCAGGCGACTACGCATTCGATGAGCGAAATTTCCGGAGCCATTATTTCGATTACCCTCGTGATGTGTGCCGTATTTATTCCCGTAGGATTCATGCAGGGCCCGGCAGGAGTCTTTTATCGTCAGTTTGCATTTACCCTGGTTATTGCAATTATGATTTCAGCGGTGAACGCTTTAACGTTAAGTCCTGCTTTATGCGCCCTGATTCTGAACGATCCTGAGCACGGCAGTGAAGGCCACGGAAACAAAAAAGGCTTCGGAGCCAGGTTTTTCAGGGCATTCAATACCAGCTTCAATAAGATGACCAACAAATACATCTACAGCCTTAAATTCCTGATCAAAAATAAATGGGTTGCTGTAGGAGGCCTTGCGCTCATTACTTTAGCAAGCGTATTCCTGATCAGGAAGGCACCTTCAGGGTTTATTCCCACCGAAGACCAGGGATTTGTCCTGTATGCCGTAAATACGCCTCCCGGAAGTTCACTGGAAAGGACGCACAGGGCTACGGAACAGATCGACGCTATTGTAAAAGGGGAAAAGGCAACCAATCACCTCTGGGTTGCCGACGGCCTCAACTTTATCAGCAATGCCAATGCTTCACCATATTCAGCAGGTTTCATTAAACTTAAAGATTATGAAGACCGCGGCGAAATGAAAGATCCGGACCAGATTGCGGCTGCGCTGACCGGTAAGGTAAGCCAGGTAAAAGACGCCAGCGCCTTCTTCTTCAACTTCCCTACGGTTCAGGGCTTCGGGAATGTTTCCGGCTTTGAGTTCATGCTTCAGGATAAAACAAACGGGTCTTTTGAGCAGCTGGGCAAAACTACGCAGGCTTTCATCGGTGAACTGATGAAACGTCCGGAAATCGCATTTGCCTTTACTACATATGCCGCCGGGAACCCTCAGTACACCATTGATGTGGATGCGGATAAAGCCAACCAGCTGGGCGTTTCGGTAACGGAACTGATGCAGACGATGCAGATCTATTACGGAAGCAGCTTTGTATCGGATTTTAACCGTTTCGGAAAATATTACCGGGTCATGGCTCAGGCAGATATTCCCTACCGTACGGATGCCAATTCCCTGGAAGGCATCTATGTGAAGAACAACATGGGTGAAATGGTACCGGTAAAAACCCTGGTGACCCTGCAAAGGACCTTTGGCCCGGAAACCGTTACCAGAAACAATCTGTTTAACGCAGTGACGATCAACGGAACCCCGAAACCCGGCTACAGTACCGGGGATGCCATCAAAGCTGTGGAAGAAGTAGCACAGCAGTCCCTGCCGAGAGGCTACGGTTATGAATGGACCGGTATTACGCGTGAAGAAATCAAGACCGGAGGACAGACTGCATTTGTATTCCTGCTGAGCATCCTGTTCGTGTATTTCCTGCTGGCGGCGCAGTACGAAAGCTATATCCTGCCGTTTGCTGTGATCCTTACCGTTCCTACGGGAATCTTCGGAGTCTTTGCTTTTACGGGCTTAGCCGGGATTGATAATAATATTTATGTTCAGGTCGGACTGATCATGCTCGTCGGATTACTGGCTAAGAATGCCATCCTGATCGTGGAATTTGCCGTCCAGAGGAGAAAGGCGGGAAAAACATTGATTGAATCTGCGTTACAGGCATCCAGGCTCCGTCTGAGACCGATCCTGATGACCTCATTCGCTTTTATTATCGGTATGCTTCCGCTGGTATGGACGCAGGGAGCCGCCGCGAAGGGGAATCACTCCATCGGCATCAGTACAGTAGGCGGAATGTTTACCGGAGTAGTCCTGGGGATTTTTATCATTCCTGTAATGTATGTGATCTTCCAGTACCTGCACGAAAAAATGCCGAGCAGAAAAAAGAAAAAGCTTCAACGACAGAAACTGCTGGCTGCGGCTAACTGAGGCTGTTTATGACAGGCAGGAAACGATTTGTAAAAATAATAAGCCGTCAATCATCGTCAGGATATTTCGGGATAAAACCATACTAAACTATGTAACATTATGAAAAAAGTAAAAAATATCATTATAACATTTGCAGTGGCATTGGGATCTGTTTCATGTGTGTCTAAACTGGCTTTTAAAGAGCCGGAGACCCATCTTCCCGAACAGTTCCAGTATACGGCTACAGCGGATACCGCAAGTATTGCGAACCTTCAATGGAGAGAGTTTTTCAGTGATCCGGTCCTCCAGAAACTTATTGAAAAGGGCATCCAACATAACTACGACCTGCAGATTGCCTTACAGCAGGTCGCTTCTTCACAGGAGCGGCTGATGCAGGCCAGATACCTTCAGTATCCGGATATCGGATTCGGTGTTGCTGCACAGATTTCAAAGCCTTCAAAGAACAGCATGAACGGCCAGAGCCTGAACCTGTTCCTGGGCCAGAACCATGTAGAAGATTATAATGCAGCCTTCAACCTTTCCTGGGAAGCGGACATATGGGGGAAAATCAAAAACCAGCAGGAAGTATCCAGAATGCAGTACCTTCAGACCTATGAAGCGACCAAGGCTATCCAGACCCAGGTGGTTGCGGCCATTGCACAAGGTTATTACAACCTGCTGATGCTGGACAAACAGTTGCAGATTGCACAATCCAATCTGGAACTGAGCCGGAATACGCTTTCCATCACAGAAAAAATGTGGCAGAGCGGTGATACGACTTCTCTGGGCGTTCAGCAGGCTACTGCCCAGAAACAGTCTACAGAGTTTCTGATTGCCCAGCTCGAGCAGAATATTGCCATTCAGGAGAACGCACTGAGCATCCTGGTAGGTGAAAATCCGGGAAAAGTTAACAGGACGCTTGAAATGTCCGATACTTCCCTGCCCCAGCATATTTCTGCTGGGTTGCCTGCTGCAATGGTGAGCCGCCGTCCGGATGTACGCCGCCAGGAACTGGCTGTGCTGGAATCCAATGCCATGGTAGGCATTGCCCAGGCCAATATGTATCCTGCACTGAGGATTACTGCAAACGGTGGCGTCAATTCATTTAAATTTGACAACTGGTTCCAGATGCCGGCATCCCTGTTCGGTTCGGTTTTGGGAGGGCTTACCCAGCCTATTTTCCAGAAGAGGCAGTTGAAAACAGACCTGAATGTCGCTAAAATCCAGAGAGAGAGAAATGTACTGGCCTTCCGGCAGTCGGTTTTAAATGCGGTAGGTGAAGTTTCTGATGCCCTGGTATCCAATGAAAGCCTGAAGATCCAGGAAAAGAAAGCATCGGAACAGGTGACTACCCTCAAAGATGGGATCAAAAGCGCCGAAATGCTTTATAAAGGAGGAATGGCCAATTACCTTGAAGTCATTACCGCACAGGGAAATTCCCTGCAGGCTGAATTGAATCTGGCATCCGTAAAAAGACAGCGCCTGAGCAGCATTGTCGATCTGTACCGGGCCCTAGGCGGCGGATGGAAATAATGAACGCATCAAAAACTATTGATTATATTGTTAGAAAGTGTGGCCTTCCGGGGCCGCACTTTTCTTTTTTGCATTTATCTTTTCAGTTGATTGATACCAGCTTACTTCAGCTTTAAAATTTGTATGAATGTCCTGTTTCAGTGATGATTTTACTTCATCATGTCTGAATATAAGAAATCAACCGGTCAAAATCACTTGGTCCATATCCTAATGGCAAGTAATGAATATCATCCGCTTTGCGGTACCATGTCAGCTGGCGTTTTGCGTACCTGCGGCTGTTTTTTTTGATTTCTGAAACAGCAAAATCCAGATCCCACTCACCGTCAAAGTATTTAAAGAGCTCAGAATAGCCCACAGTATTCAGTGCGGTCAGATGTTTGAACTCTTCCAGCCTTTTTGCTTCTTCCAGCAGGCCGTTATCCATCATGATGTCCACTCTTTTGTTGATCATTTCATATAAGGCTTCCCGGGGAGCTTCAATCCCGATACGGATTACATTGAAGTCCCTTGAGGCCTGAGAAGTGGCGATGAGATCAGAATATTTCGTCTGGGTCTGCCAGATGACATCAATGGCACGTAGAAGCCTCCTGTGGTTATGGATATCCACCAATTCAAAATAGGCAGGATCCAGAACCTTCAATATCTCCTGAAGTTTTCCGATACCCTCTTTTTCAAGAATGACCTGCAGTTTTTTCTGGTTTTCCTCATCAGCTTCCGGAAGATCATTCAGTCCTTCCAGTACTGCTTTTTCGTACATCATGCTTCCGCCGACCATGATAACGGTATCGTAAGAAGAAAAAAGTTCCTGGAGTTTCTGTAAAGCATCATGTTCATACTGCCCGATGGAATAGTAATCCTGAATGGAAAGATTACCGATAAAATGATGCACCGCCTCTGCCAGTTCCTGTTCAGAAGGAGATGCCGTACCGATTTTCATTTCCCTGAAAAACTGCCTGGAATCACAGGAAACGATTTCAGTACGGAAATGTTTTGCCAGGTCAATCGCCAGCCTTGTTTTACCAATTCCCGTGGGACCTACTACAGAAATCAAATTTTTCATCCGTTCACGTTCATTATTATATCTGCCAGATAGAATCTGTACAGATTTCACCGTGCTAATTTAAATGTTTATCTTTGTACAACAATAGAAAAGTATGATTTTATCCATGACAGGCTTTGGTAGAGCCGAAGGTGTTTTTGAAGGAAAAAAAATCTCCGTAGATATCAAATCCCTGAACAGCAAAAGCTTTGACCTGAATATTAAAGTTCCGCTACGCTATAAGGAGAAAGAGTTTGAAATCAGGAAAATCCTTAACGACCGTATCATCCGCGGAAAGGTAGACTGCTATATTACCGTGGAAAACCTTCAGGAAACCACGGACGTAAAAATTAATAAAACCCTTATTGACTCTTATATTACGGAACTGCGCACCGTTGCTTCTGACGGGCCCGATTTCGAATACCTGAAAATGGCCGTACGTTTTCCCGATGCCATTACCTCAAGGCCTGACGAACTTACAGAAGGTGAATGGGAAAACCTGGCTGGTATTGTTCATAGTGCAGTCAATAAGTTTGAAGAATTCCGTAAAGCGGAAGGCAAAATCCTGCATGAGGAGCTGGAAAGGAACTTACAGAATATCGACCGGTACCTTTCTGAGGTGGTTCCTTTTGAAGAAGAGCGTATTAACAGCGTAAAAGAGCGGTACCAGAAGTCGCTTAAAGAATTCGAGAATGTGGACGAAACCCGTTTTTACCAGGAAATGGCTTACTTTACGGAAAAACTGGACATTTCCGAAGAAAAGGTACGTCTTGCGCAGCACCTTAAATACTATCAGGAAGTGATGGACAACGAAGACTTTAACGGTAAGAAGCTGGGCTTCATTTCACAGGAAATCGGCAGGGAGATCAATACCCTGGGTTCCAAAGCCAATCATGCAGCCATCCAGAAACTCGTGGTGATGATGAAGGACGATCTTGAAAAAATTAAGGAGCAGACCCTGAATGTTTTATAAAATAAGTATCAGGTCAAAAGTGAAAATTCATATACATTAATCATCAATTTTCTCTTATCATTCATGAATAAGGTCATTATATTTTCAGCCCCTTCCGGAAGCGGTAAAACCACATTGGTCAGACATGCCCTGGAAACCATATCCGAACTCCAGTTTTCCATATCATGCACTACGCGTCAGCCCAGGGGAAGCGAGGTACATGCAGTAGATTATCATTTTCTTTCGCCGGATGAATTCAGGCAGAAGATCGCAGAAGGTGCTTTTGTGGAATATGAGGAGGTATACACAGACAAGTATTACGGAACTCTGAAATCTGAAGTGGAAAAGATCTGGAACACAGGCAAAGTGGTTATTTTTGATGTAGATGTAAAGGGCGGGGTTTCCCTGAAAAAATATTTCGGAGAACAGGCATTGTCCATATTCATCAAACCTCCGAGCATTGAAGAGCTTGAAAGACGGCTGATCTCCAGGGATACGGATGATGCGGAGACCATAAGGATCAGGATCGAAAAATCCGAAGAGGAAATGTCCTACGCCGATCAGTTTGACACGATTGTGATCAACGATGATCTGGAAAAAGCAAAAAAAGAAACAGAACTTTTAATAAGGAATTTTATAGCATCATCAGATGCTGGGTTTTAAAGAATCCGAGAGGTGAAATTTAACAGGATAAATCACCACTTTTCGATTCAAATCACTACCTTCCGATTAACAAAACATTAAGTGGATATGAGTACCGAAACATTAGAAAAAGCTAAATCTGCCATTCCGGTAAAGGGATTTTTAGATATAAAAGATTTTGTCATTCCGGAAGGAGACGAACTGGTAAAAGCTATTCTGGAACTTAAAAAGGAAAAGAATGCCTTGATCCTCGCTCATTACTATCAGCCCGGAGACATCCAGGATATCGCCGACTTTCTCGGTGATTCCCTGCAACTGGCCCGACAGGCAAAAGATACGGATGCCGATATGATCGTCTTCTGCGGAGTTCATTTCATGGCTGAAGCTGCCAAAATCCTAAATCCTACCAAAAAAGTAGTGCTTCCGGATACCATGGCAGGATGCTCGCTGGCCGACGGATGTTCGGGAGAAGGATTAAGGAAAATGCGTGAGCAGTATCCTGATGCACTGGTAGCCACCTACATCAACTGTAATGCGGAAACCAAGGCTGAAAGCGATATTATTGTGACCAGCTCCAATGCAGAAACCGTTATTGAAGCCCTGCCTAAGGACCGGCCGATCATTTTTGCACCCGATAAAAACCTTGGAAGATACCTATCCCAGAAAACCGGCCGCGATATGATCCTTTGGGACGGCAGCTGCATTGTTCACGAAGCATTTTCAATGGAAAGGATTGCAAAACAGTTAGCAGACAACCCCGACGCAAAACTGATTGCCCACCCGGAAAGTGAAGAAGCCGTATTAAAGCTAGCGCATTTCATCGGTTCTACCTCTGCCCTGCTGAATTATGTGGAAAAAGAAGACTGCCAGAAATTCATCATTGCTACGGAAGAAGGCATCCTTCATGAAATGAAAAAGCGGGCACCACATAAAACACTCATTCCTGCACTGGTTTTTGATGAAAGCTGCAATTGCTCGGAATGTTTCTATATGAAACGCAATACGATGCAGAAGCTGTATCTGTGCATGAAATATGAGCTTCCTGAAATCATTATTGATGAAGAACTCAGATTAAAAGCCCTGAAACCGATTGAAGCCATGCTCGATCTTTCAAAAAGCATCAAATAAATAATTGTAAAGCACTGTTTCCTCAGTGCTTTCTTTTTTTACTCCTATTGCTCTATCAGTTTAAAGCAGCAAAGCATGACACATTCATAAGGATTTCCATTGCGGTTTCAAAATAATTTGTAGATTTGCGTAAGCAAGTATGAATTTTTCAAGAAACATAACTGATATTTCTGCTCCGGATTTCCTTATCCCGGAAGTATCTCTTGTTTCCATTATTGCTACAACAACGATTACTACCCCATAACGGGGTATATTTTCACATATCATCCACAGGCATGTACTCTTTTTTCTGAAGAGTAAAATTTCATTTTTCTATCATTTAAATCACACATCATGAAAGTTTTAAAATTTGGCGGAACTTCAGTCGCCAATGCTGAAAATATCGTAAAAGTCGGACATATCATAAAAAAAGAATCCCTCAAAAACCAAATCGTCGTTGTTGTTTCTGCACTTCACGGAGTAACGGATCAACTGATACAGGCAGCAGAATCCGCTTCCCAAAATGATGCAAATTACCTGAACATCATTAAAGGACTGGAAGAAAGGCATCTGAAACTTGTAAAAGAACTGATCCCGGTGCTCGAACAGAGTTCATGGCTGAGTTTTGTAAAAAAACAGTTCAATACCATTGAAGACCTCTGCAACGGAATCTATGCTTTAGGTGAATTTACCGGAAGGATCAAAGATAAAATTACTTCATACGGGGAATTTCTTTCCTCCAACATTATCGCTGCCCGGCTCCAATCGGAAGGATTGGATGTGACCTGGATGAATGCTGCCGGATTCATTATCACCAACAGCAATTTTACCCATGCAAAAGTAGATTTTGATGCCACGGAACAAAACCTGAAAGAATTCTTTCATACACATCCGCATCAGGTTGTCATTGCTCCCGGGTTTGTAGCCCGTGACGGAAAAGGCAATCCCACCACTTTAGGAAGAGGCGGTTCAGATTATACAGCCTCTATCATTGCTTCTGCCGCAGCAGATGCAGAGGAACTTCAGATCTGGACCGATGTCAGCGGAATGATGACCGCTGATCCCAGGCTGGTTTCCACGGCAAAACCTATTTCCCGGATTTCATATGCGGAAGCGATGGAACTTTCCCATTTTGGGGCAAAAGTATTGTATCCGCCTACGCTCCAGCCGGTCATGGCCAAAAACATCAGCCTCAGGATTAAAAATACTTTTGAACCCGAAGCAGCCGGGACGCTGGTCTGCCATCATACGGAAAAAGCTGATGATGAAAAGCAGGAATTTGCCGTGGGTATTTCAAACATGAGCCGGATTGCACTGTTAACACTTGAAGGCAGCGGAATGATCGGAATTCCTGGAATTTCAGCAAGGCTCTTTCAGTGCTTAAGCCAGGAAAACATCAATGTCATCCTTATCACCCAGAGTTCATCAGAGCATTCCATCACCGTTGCAATCAGTGAAAAAGATACAGATAATGCACAATATGCGGTCCATGCCTCATTTAAAGATGACCTTCAGCTTAAAAGGGTGGAACCGTTAATGATCGAGACCGGACTTGCCATCGTGGCACTGGTAGGAGAAAACATGAAAAGCAAAAGTGGCGTGAGTGCAAAAATGTTCGGCTGCCTGGGTAATAATGGAATCAACATCAGGGCTATCGCACAGGGCTCTTCAGAGAAAAACATCAGTATTGTTATTGCGGAAGCAGATGTTAAAAAAGTCTTGAATGTCATGCACGAAGAATTTTTTGAGTCTGTTATCAAACAGGTTCATCTGTATCTCTGCGGAACAGGAAATGTCGGGAAAAAACTGATCCGGCAGATGTATGCCCAGAATGAGTATCTGAAGGAAAACCTGCTCATGAACCTGAGGATTGCCGGAGTCTGCAACAGCCGCAAAATGCTCTTCTCGGAAAAAGGAATTTCCGAACATGAATTATCCCTGATGCATGAAAGCGGACAGGAAGCTTCTGCCGGAAAATTTGCTGCCGAAATAATTTCCCGTAACCTTAGGAATTCTGTATTCGTTGATGTTACTGCTAGTCCAGAAGTTCCGGAGATCTATGAAGAACTCCTGAAAAAAAGTGTGAATATTATAGCATGCAACAAAATTGCCGCATCCTCTTCCCTTGAGCATTACAGACATTTGAAATTAACGGCGAGAAACCACAGCTGCAAGTTCTTTTTTGAAACCAATGTGGGAGCAGGGCTTCCGGTTATCGGTACCATCAATGACCTGATGAGGAGCGGAGACCAGATTCTTTCGATCCAGGCGGTCTTAAGCGGCACACTGAATTTTGTTTTTAATCATTATGATGGCACGCGGACATTTTCTGAGATTGTAGCACAGGCACAGGCAGAAGGCTATACAGAACCGGACCCGCGCCTGGACCTGGCTGGAACCGATGTAGCCAGGAAGATACTGATCCTGGCAAGGGAAGCGGGATATGCATTAGAGTTTGATGATATTGAAAACGAAAGCTTCCTTCCCGAAGAATGCATGCATGGTAATGTAGAAGATTTTTACAGCGCACTGTCCAAACATGAGGACCACTTTAAAATGTTGCTATACAATGCTAAAAACAATGAGAAAATCTTAAAATATGTTGCTGACTTCAGTAACGGAAAAGCTAAAGTAGGACTACAGCACATTGCGCCTGAAAGCGATCTTTTCCACCTGTACGGAAAGGATAACATTGTCATCTTTAAAACCCTCAGGTATTCTGACCAGCCATTGGTGGTCAAAGGTGCAGGAGCAGGAGCAGATGTTACTGCCAGCGGTGTATTTGCAGATGTTGTACGTTCCGTTTAATACAAGAGAATATGGAAAAAGTAAGATTAAAAGTTCCTGCCACCATTGCCAACCTGGTATGCGGATTTGATATCCTGGGAATGGCGATTGATGAGCCCGCGGATGACATGGAAATAAGACGGCTGGAAACCCCTGAAATTATCATCAGGCACACGGATGCATTCGGATTACCGGAAGAGCCGGCTGAAAATGTTGCAGGCATCGTCCTGCTTAAAATCATGGAACATCTGAAACTGAAGGAAGGCTTCGAAGTAATCATCCATAAAAAGATAAAACCGGGAAGCGGGCTCGGCTCCAGCGCGGCAAGCGCCGCCGGAGCCGTGGTCGGGGCCAATCTGTTGCTGGGAAATATCCTGACGAAGGAAGAAATGATATACTATGCGATGTTTGGAGAGGAACTGGCTTCGGGAGCCCGCCATGCCGACAATATCGCTCCCTGCATATATGGAGGGATCACTTTGGTAAAATCTTCTGACCCGGTGGATATTATTCCGCTGAATGCAACCGATTTATGGGTAACTACCGTTCATCCGCAGGTTGAAGTAAAGACTTCCGATGCCCGGGAAATTCTAAAGAAAACCATCCCCCTGAAGGATGCCATACAGCAATGGGGAAATATTGCCGGACTGGTAGTCGGAATTCAGAATCATGATCATGCCCTGATCGGAAGAAGCCTGAATGATGTGATCATAGAGCCGGTAAGAAGCATCCTGATTCCGAAATTTAACGAAATCAAGCAGAAAAGTTTACATGCCGGAGCTCTGGGCGGGGGAATTTCCGGTTCCGGGCCTTCCGTCTTCATGTTTTCAGAAGAAGAAAAAGTTTCCCATACTATTGCTGAGATCATGAAATCTGCTTACGACAGCATAGGCATTGAAAGCCTGGTATATGTTTCCAGAGTAAATCCATCCGGGATCCGGATCATTAAAGATTAAAAATAACATTATGAACTATTATAATTTAAAAGATAAAGAGGAGGTTGTCAATTTTAAAACGGCTCTGATCAGAAGTCAGGGTAGAGAAAAAGGCTTATTCTTCCCTGAGCATATCCCAAAGTTCAATCCGGAATTTATGGAAAGCCTGGATCAGTTTTCAGATGCGGAAATTGCCTTCCAGTGCATGAAAGATTTTACGGGAGAAGAAATCCCTTCTGATGTCCTCCGGCAAATTATTGCGGAAACCATCAATTTTGAGATTCCATTAAAGCCAATCAATGACCGGATGTATGTCCTGGAACTTTTCCACGGTCCTACCCTGGCATTTAAAGATGTGGGAGCACGGTTTATGAGCCATTGCCTCTCCTATTTCCTGAACGGTAAAAATAAGAAAGTGACTGTATTGGTGGCTACTTCCGGAGATACGGGAGGGGCGGTAGCAAATGGCTTTCTAAAGACCTCGGGTATTGAAGTGGTCATTTTATATCCGAAAAACAGGGTCAGTGATGTCCAGGAACAACAACTGACTGCGCTTGGCGAAAATATTCATGCTTTGGAAGTTAACGGCAGTTTCGATGACTGCCAGTCCATGGTAAAACAGGCTTTCGCAGATGAAGAAATTAATGCACAGCTATTGCTGACTTCTGCCAATTCCATTAATGTGGCCAGATGGATTCCTCAGCAGATCTATTATCTTCTGGCATTAAAACAGTGGCGGAAAACCGAAACAACAGATCCGGTGATCAGCGTTCCGAGCGGAAATTTCGGAAACCTCTGTGCAGGATTACTGGCTCACTTCAGGGGAATGCCGGCAGAACAATTTATTGCAGCCTGCAATGAAAATGATATCATTCCAAAGTATTTAAAAACTCAGGAACTGAAATTCAAAGATACCGTAGCCACTCTTTCCAATGCCATGGACGTAAGCCATCCGAGTAATTTTGTACGGATCCTGGAACTCTTTCACCATCGGTTTGACAATATAAAGAAAAAGATCATCGGAAGTTCAGTCAATGATGAAAAGACGCTGCAAACGATTAGGGAGGTCTATCAGGAATATCAATATTTGCTTGAACCTCACAGTGCCGTAGCCTATACCGCGCTTAAAAAATACCTGGCAGAAAACCCGGGTAAAAAAGGTCTGATTTTGGCAACCGCCCATCCTGTGAAGTTTTCAGGTACAGTAGAAAAGGCAGTACATACAAAAATACCTTTGCCTGAGAGTCTGGCCGAACTGATGAAAAAAGAAAAGAAAAGCTTTGAGATAGAACCGGAATTTAAAGCATTGAAAAAGTTTTTGCTAGGCAGAAGATGAAAACATTGTATTTTTGTGATTCACAAGCATACCTATGAGCAGAATATTTCTTGAAGATGTCAAAATATACGCCTACCACGGTGTTCTTCCGGAGGAAAACCGTGTTGGGACGTATTATATTATCAATGCAGAACTCCACACGGATCTGTGGAAAGCTTCGGAATCCGATGACCTGAATGATACGGTAAGCTATGCAGAAATCAACAGCATCATCCATGATGAGATGGCTATCCCTTCCAAACTTCTTGAACATGTCGCCGGCAGGATTATCGACAGGATTCATGAAAAGTTTTCCCAGATCGACTATATTAAAATAAAAATCACCAAGACCAGCCCGCCGATGCAGGGAGAAATGAAGGGAGCATCCATAGAGCTTGATAAGATGTTCAAACCGTAAATAAAAATGAGGATCTGTTTTAAAAATTCAGGATTTACGTTCACCGTACTTGCATTTCTGTTTGCTTTTCTATCCGTATCCGGACAAACGGGTCCGGACCGGCAGTTGGATACCTACCAATTCCCGAAGATTAAATCCGGGATTACCATGCCTGTCACCATTCCGCTTGCCGGCATCAGCAATATGATCAACGCCTCGGTAAAGGACCTGATCTATGAAGATGATTCCTACACCGATAATCAGAATGACCAGTTTAAAGTAAAAGTTTGGAAAACCCGCCCGATACGGCTGGTAGGAGGAACAAACAATAATATCCTCATTGAAGTCCCATTAAAAATATGGGCTGAAAAAGGCATCGGGACCCTGGGAATATATACCTATCAGAATACGACTTTTGAGACAGTCATGTCTTTCAATATGAGCCTGCAGTTCAGAAACAACTGGACACTCGATACAAAAACACAGCCTAACGGTTTCCGCTGGGTTGTGAAACCGGTGCTGGACTATGGAAGAATCAAGATCCCGATCACTTCATTAGTAGAAAAAAGCCTTAAGGAACAGCAGGAAAAATTCTGTGAAACCATCGATAAGCAGGTTGCCGGCCAGCTGAATTTCCAGCAGTACGTCATGATGGCATGGAACGCTTTTTCACAGCCGTTCAACATTTCTGAGGAGTACCATACCTGGCTTAAAATAAGTCCCGTACATGTTACCACTACTCCACTGCAGTTTTTTGCCAATCAGATCAATACCAATATCGGAGTAACAGTTTATTCTGAAACCTTCACCGGGGAAAAACCTCAGTCAGCACCGTTGATCAGAACAGTGCCGGATTTTAATTCCGCCCCGTCACTGGCTGACCGATTCCTGCTCCAGACCACTGCCAATATCCCTTATGCTTCTGCAACGGAAATGGCCCGCAACTTATTTCTGAATAAGGAATTTGATATCAGGGGATCATCCGTAAAAATCAAAAATATACAGGTGTACAATGCAGAAGACAGGGTGATGATAGAAGCGGAAACAGAAGGGTATATCAAAGGAAAAGTATTCATTTCCGGGATTCCCGTTTATGATCCGGGTAAACATAAAATCATTTTAACCGGAACCAAATTTAACCTCAGAACATCCAATATCCTCCAGAAAACAGCGACCCTGCTGTTCAAAGGGCAGATCATAAAAACCATTGAAGATGAGTATGGAATTCCTACCCAGGAAATGGAAACTACTGCCAGGAAAAGTATTGAACAGGCTTTTAATACAGAATACTACAAAGGAATAAAGATGTCCGGGAAAGTCATAAACCTGCGGCCGGGAATTATCCTGCTGAGCCCTTCAGGCATGACCGCTGTCATTGATATCAGTGCCTCCTTACAATTAACCATTAACGGAATATAAAATAGTCAACTATAACCATGAGAAAATATTTACTGATTGTCGACCGGAATAAAGCGTCGTTAGGAACACGTTTTATCAACAACCTTATTGATACGATTGTAATCATGATCATCCATGTGATCTTAACCTTCATTTCCGGCTTTCTGTATGGCTTTACCTCCATATGGTTCTTTTACTTCTATAACAATGGCGGCTTTTTATGGGATACCTTCATTGGTGCGGTGGTAGCTTTCATTTATTTTTTCCTTTGGGAATATTACACCCAGGGTATGACACCCGGAAAATATGTAACCGGAACAAGAGTAATCAGTGTTGACGGACAACAACCTGACAGAAAACAGATTTTATACAGAAGCCTGTACAGGGTGATTCCCTTTGAGCCGCTTTCTTTTTTCGGACGCGAAGGATGGCACGACAGCTTCAGCGATACACGGGTTATTAACTGGTCAAATTATATCTCTGAAAGACAGGCAAAAGACGATATCAACCGTATCGGACAGAAAGAAATTGCGTAGATTTTTTTGTTTATTAATAAATTTCGCTATATTTGCACACCTCAAAACGGTACTTTGGCCGAGTGGCTAGGCAGTGGTCTGCAACACCATCTACAGCGGTTCGAATCCGCTAGGTACCTCTTAAACCTCTATCATCTGATTCAGATTGTAGAGGTTTTTTAATTATAAGGCAGTGGCAAAGGCAAAGAATCCAAAGAATATCCCCGGGCTATTCGCCACAACAATCGGCCAGTCTTTTTTAGGCTTTTTAATAAGTCCGTAAATTACCCAGAGACTACAATTGATTCCGGCCACCAGAGGCTGAATCCAGTCTCCTTTATCTCCTTTTAGATTACCGCTGATTTGCGGAATATAGGAAAAATACATCGCCATTGCCGTGACCGTAGCGACCCAGCCCAACACTTGCATTAATTTTTCATTCATGATGCTTTTGTTTAGGCGACATCATGTGAAATTATTGTGCCATGGAATATAGCTTTGATTTACAGTTAAATTTTATGATAAGCTATAGGGTACAGCTGAAGAGCATTTTCTGCAATCAATTAAAGATCAAATCCAAGATAAAAGAAGAGAGAAGGATTTACTGATATTTCTTTATAAAGGTAAACTTTTATGCAGGTGTTTTAATTTCAATTTTCATATCACCAAATGATACCATCTGGTCTAAAGCCTTCAACAAAAACAAAATCCCCGGATATCTCCGGGGATCAAAAACTAATAACCATGAAAACTCAATTAAACATGAGAATCGGGGGCAAAGATATTAATTATTTCCTTTGTGAAACAGTACATGAAAAGGTTTTATGAATTTTTTATGATTATGATTCCCCGAGTCTTAAGAAAATAATAAAATTTAGCCTCCGCAGACTATATTTCTGGCACAACTTCTGATATAAATAAGCTACACGCCTAAAATCATGAATTATGAATATAAAAATTAAAGTCGCATACTGTACCCAGTGTCAGGGATATTCATCAGCAACTCCTGTAGAGAAAAAATATATCAATCATCCAGATATTATCGATCATTTCTTTTATCATGGAGAACCTTGGTTCACTTTGGATCATGATACATTTGAGACCGTTAAGAATCTGGAAAATACAGATGAAAGAATAATTACGCTTCAGGAACATACGGAAAATGATCATTTGTATTGCCGGTGCCAGAAAGACACGGCCCATCTTCAGCCAGCGTATGCGTCAGAAGAATATACAGGCGCTGATTCGGTTTCCTGGTATGATCATCAGAGAACCGATGCCGACTATTATTTTACAGATCTTTATCATACTTACAATACCTTTCATGGTATTGCTCCCATAAGAAATAACATGAGGCATCCGGGTCAAATGTCCCGGAACCTGAGAAAAGTTAAATAGTTATTTAACAAAAAGATGTCTCTGTCTCCCATTAAAAATAAAAACCTCAGCAAAACTGAGGTTTTAATATTTTGGGATATACAAAATATATTTGATTATTCTCCCTATTGATTATGCACTTTTAACAGCCGGGAAACGCAGGAAAAAGGTTGTTCCCTGGCTTTCAACACTTTCAAAGTCTACATTTCCACTGAGTTTTTTCATGATATTCTTAACGATTGAAAGCCCCACTCCGCTACCGAGAAAAGATCTCGTATTATCCATTCTCTGGAAGATCTTAAACACATCTTCTTTTGACCGATAAGGAATTCCAATCCCGTTATCCGATATGGTATAAAGAATGTAACTCCCGTCGTAAGATGAATCTACGGTGATCTCCGCACTTTCTTTTTGTGAAGAATATTTAACGGCATTCGTAATAATATTCTGAAATACCTGGGTGATCAGGCTTTTTTCTCCGGTAACCGGATAAATATTACGTACGGTTATTGCTGCATTTTCATTGTATGAGAGCTTAGCATCCGTACATGCTTTTTCTATGATCCCTGTAGGATCTACATTCTCAAATATGTACTCCGAATATTTCAGCCTGCTCAGCCTCAGCACATTGGACATCATTCCGGACATATTATCAATTTCACTCAGAACATTCTGTATTTTTTTGATATTATACTCATCCGTATTGTGCCTGGCCATCATCTGCACGTTCAGCTTCATTACCGTAAGCGGTGTAGCCAGATCATGCGAAATGGTATGGGAATAACTGTCCAGTTCATCATTAATTCGATTCAGTTCTTCATTAATCTTGGTCAGTTCTTCATTCATCCTACTGATGTTATGCAGCTGTTCCTGCATGGTGTGATTAACAAGATCTCTGATTTTATTGATTCTCAGCCTGTCTTTACTGGACCAGTAATGAGATTTATCTGATATTTCCTCATAAAATACCTGAAAAGATTTCCTGGGCGAGTATACCAGTTTCTGCTCATTGTAGAAATTTAAAGTCTCAATCTCCTTTTTATCTTTTCCGGCCCAGGAGATGTGATCCTTGAATTCCTGGCGGAACCATATCAGGAGATGCCCGTTCTGTTTGTTGATAAAAGCTAAAGCTACGCCACAGCAGTTTTTATCAAGTCCCAGTGATGCCTGATACGTTTTATAGAATGAATCGTCGAAATACGTCTTATCTTCAATATTCTGTACCGCCCATTGATAAATCCTCAGGATGATGTTTTCATTCGGAACCCGGCCATAAGATTTTACCATATTATCTGCAATAACAGCGAATCCGTCCGTTTCAGAAACATTCCGGATATTTTCCACATTGTTGATCAGTGAATCCTTGATCGTGGTGAATTTCAAAAGCTCTTTTTTAAGATCGTAGCAGATTGTATTCAGCGCAGTTTCATATCTGGATGCTTTTTTAGCCTGATAAGACGAGTAAGCATTGGAAGCAATAAAAGTTGCAATTTCTGCAAGGATCCTGTTATCCAGGTCAATATGTTTCGACTGTGTGCTGTGGCAGGTAACCAGTCCCCATAATTCGTTATCGATAATAATGGAAACGCTGAAGCTCGAAGAAATCCCTCCGTTTTTAAGGTATTCAATGTGAATCGGAGAGATGGCTCTGACCCCGGAATAGGTAAGATCCACGGTTTTTACCTGGCTGATGATCTTCACCGGCGTCGCATTGATATCACTGAGGATCCTTTTATGGTTCTTCAGGTATAAAGCTCTCGCCTGTTTCGGGATGTCACTTTCAGGATAATGCAGATGCATATAGCTTTCCATGGTGGCAAGCTTTTCTTCAGCCACTACCTTTCCGCTGCCATCACTATTGAATTTGTAAACCATTACCCGGTCATAATCGGTGATCTGACAGATATTTTTCACCAATGCTTTCCAGATATCTTTCCCCTTTTTCAGGGAAGGCAGGTTTTTAATCCCTTTCAAAAGGGAACTGTTGGACAAGCCGTTCAGCAAACATTTTTCAAGCTCTATGAATATGATATCTTTGTATTTATATACACTGATATGGTATTCCCTGCCATTGATTTCAATCTTATCGCTGTTTTTGATTTCTTCCTTACTGTTGCGGTCTACATCATAAAACTGCGGGCTGTTTACAACAGATGAAAAACAGGCCAGGTCATAAATACTTTTCTGTAAAACGGTTTCGTCCACCGGAAAAAGATCCGATATATTTTCGCTGTAAAAATCAATAATCTTGCTTTCTGCATCAATTCCGATCAGATAACCGAAATCCTGTATAAAGCCGGGGTTATAAATTTCTATTTCATTGCAATTGGTAATATTCATTCTAAAAATGAGTGTTAAATCTTTCTAACCGGGCTATATATAGGCAAATTACAGGCTATTTACAGGAGTTAAAATTTGTGTAAAAGTAAGCTAATATTCTTATGAAAAAAAATAAATATTATTAACTTCCAGAACTTATTATTAGAATATTTTTTGAAGCCGAATGATAGGCTTTAATTCCTCAGAATGTTTTGAAACCATATAAAAATTATATTTCTCCATATTATCAACAAATAAAAAATATTCGGTCAGACAGGCATATATTTTGGTTAAATAATGATACCTAAAACATATTATTTATGAAATATAATGAAGCAGTGGCGCATAAGAAGGAATCTGTTGAAAATGCGCATGAATCCATCATCCGGGATTACCACATCATCATTGTTCCTGCCAACACGGATGAAAGCCAGAAATATATTGATGACTTTTGTAAGGACCCTGAAGCTTTTGACGATGCAAGCTGTAAAAAATATTGCACCGATGACAATTATGAAGTGGTAAGTTTCCGGAAAGAGCCGGAAGAATCAGAATAGAAATCAGTTGAAAATGTATTTCCTTATTAAAGAGTTGAGGAGAATATTTTAATAAAAAAATAATCCCCGTCTATAACGGGGATGAATAAGGGATCCTGTGAACAGGATAGTAATTATATTAAAGTATCTGGTGTGACCTCAGATCAGCAAACATTATGCCTTATCAGGCATAGCCCATAAATTTATTCAGGGAAATCATCCTTAAGATATATAACAACTATAAAAACAAATACATGCCACAAAGAATTTTCACGAAAGAAGATTTCGTAAAGAACAGCAATAATGAATATGAAATCGAATACCGCATCGGTGAAGTCGGTATAGGCGCTAATCTTATTGTAGAAAAGAAAAATGAAAACGGAGAATATGAAGTGATACAACCCGAAATGACCAGAGTTGATGACAGTATGTTTATCCGTTGGAGTGAGCCTTTTGAGGGAAGGCTAATATATGAGGATTAATGGCGTCATGCCTTTTTTCATTCATAAATAAATACATAAACTTCCCGCATGACGGGAAGTTTTGTTGTTAAGAAAATAAAGATGAAAATATAAATGGATTGATTCTATATCAAAGTTATTCAATCTATTATCCGGGAAACATGATTCAGATCATATTCCTTCTTTATTTCATAGATGTAAATGGTATAAATCACAGAATTCCAGAATAGCATCAGAAGAACTATCCTTAAAAAATAAAAAAAAGGATCTTCATAAAGAAGACCCCAAAAACACAAATGATGAAAAAAAAATTTTTTCTATACAGAAGTAAATTATCTATTTATCTATCAATTAATTCTATAACAAAGATAATAAAGCGAATACCACAATTTTATGACCATGGTCATAACCACAGAAAAAGAATTATTTTAAGCCTGGTACATGATCTCATACCTGTAAAAAAAGAAACTCCTCTTTCGAGGAGTCTGATAATGGAAGGGGATATATATGGGGGTCTAAAATATTATCTTGTCCCTGACTCGGAAGCCGTAGGAGCAGAATTTGCAGCATTGGTTGTGCTGTTTTGTGTTGCTCTGCCGTTCTGAGCACCTTGTGCACCACCCTGGCTTCCCTGGCTACCCTGTCCCTGTGTTCCCTGAGTACCTTGTGTCCCCTGAGCACCCTGCGAACCTTGAGGAGAAGTATTATTCTGATTCATGCTGCTGTCTCTCACGGTTGCTGTAGTATCCATTGGCATGGTATTCATTGTACCGGCAGAATCAGACATAGATCCTGTGCTCATGGAATCGCTCATGGTATTGTTATCATTCTGTACCTCCTGCTTCTTGCAGCTTACAGCAAAAAGACCTGCTACGGCCATTAGTAACACTAACTTTTTCATATAATAATTTTTAAGTGATTGAATATTTAATTTTTCAATATATCTCAAAATTATAAACTAAAAATTTACCGTAATATGTTTGAAATCATAATCATGGATAAGAATATTGATTAATATAAAATGGCCTCCATTTCTGGAGGCCATAAAAACACAAATGATGAAAAAAAACTATTCAGAAGTCCTGAATAGAACTTGTCCGGCTTAATTAAGCCTTATAAAGTTATGCATTGAGATGCATGATATACATAATTAAATGTAAAATACCATACCAGTTTTACATTGAAGATGCTAATATAAAAATTTTATGCAATAATTCAGCTATAACACAGCATTCCTTTTATTTTATTCTGCCCAGGCAATAGGAATGTATACCGTAATGTATCCATTTGCATCCACCTGCTGATCAGAAACCGTACCTGTTACCGAACCATAGCCTACCCAGCCACCCTGTCCCTGCTGGGCCGTAAAAGTATAGGTTCCTGCAGGAATCCCTTCCATATAAACCGGCAGTGCCTGTAAGCCGCCGCCAGCATAAGTATCATAAGACTCTCCGGTCTGGGTATTGGTCGCTATAAAACTACCGACATCATAACTCCCGGATAATGTCTTCTCTCCACTTTGTGTCATCATGCCATATCGTATCCGGTACGTTTTGGCTTTTGATGTACCGGCAGATTTAGCGGTAACATCCTGTACAGGATTCTCTGTTGTCAGGTCATTATCGGAAGAACATCCTGACATAAAACACAATACTCCGGCGACTGCCAGAACCTTAAAAATCTGATTTTTCATATTATATAATTTTGGTTCTTTAAAAGTAACCAATTACAATGAATTTGATCTAAACTGATCTTTAAATTAATATTATGTTATGAGTTATCGGATTGAGCGTCTTAAAAAGAGTGCTACTGTACAAAAATTCATGTTAGCTGATCTGATTTTAACATTACTTAACTCATGTTTGGCGCTATTATTGAAATTATGTGGTATGGATTATATGCGAGAGCAGTTATTCCACTGTTAAAAATTTGAATTATGAAACGTATAATGCTCACAGGGCTTGTATCAGTTTTCTTACTGACAGCCTGTAAAAAAGATGATCAGATTGCTGAAAAATCACTGGAACAGCAGAAAATTGAGTTTCAGATGAGGCAGCTTGAAATAGAAAAACAGAAACTTGCCATAGAAAAAGAGAGGATGGCTTATGAAACGCAGAAAAAAGCGGACAGTATTGCAGAAGCACAAAAAGCCAAAACAGCTGCAGCCGCTGCTTCTACTCCAAAAGTGATCAGGGAAACCAGAACGGTGTACAGAGACAGGAATTATAATTCCGGATCTAACGGATCATATGCCAATAACGGAAGCAGTGCATCTCAGGGAACGACCCAGAAAAAAGGGATGAGTAAAGCGGCTAAAGGTACCATCATCGGTACAGTTGGTGGTGCAGCAGCAGGAGCTATCATCAGCAGGAAGAACAGAGGTCTTGGTGCTGTCATTGGTGGGGTTGTTGGTGGTGCTACCGGATATACCATCGGTAGGTCACAGGATAGAAAAGACGGAAGGGTAACCCCTAGAAATTAACATTTCGCATACATCATAAAAAGATTGCTTATTTTTAAGCAATCTTTTTTTATGGCCTTACTGTTCCTTTCCTGTCTTTTGATTCTTCCGGTCCTTATGGGTATGGGCCATGCCATGCAGCATTATTCCGGATGCAGATTTTCACAGGGAATAGCGGCCAAAATAATCATGGGAATGGCAGGAATAAGCTTAGTGTGGACGGTTACTGCTTTTTTTCTCCCTCTCAATACATATACTGAAATACCGGTTATCGCAGCAGGAGTGTTTTTTTTCTTCAAAGAAAAACTGTACAAAGAATTGTATTGCTTATCGAAAAAAGATAACATTCTATTATTGATAATTACATTTATTATACTGTTCAGCAGCTCTTTTTACCCTTTTATCCTGGATCATTTCGGGTATTATGTTCCCACTGTCCGGTGGCTTTATACTTACGGGCTGGTTCAGGGGATTTCAAACCTGGATCTGATTCTCGGGCAAATGTCAGTGTGGCATATATTCCAGGCGGGTTTTTCCGGAATTGCAGACCCGTTTCTAAGGATCAATTCTGTATTGCTCATTACCTATACAGTTTATATTATTGAAAAGAAAAGCTGGGTACAGCTCTGCCTGGTTCCCTTTTTTCTATTCTTCACCCAATCCCCCAGTCCGGACTTACCCGTCCTGGTGATTTCATTAATCATCCTGAATGAGATCCTGAACGGAAACAGAAATACGGCAGTCCTTTTCGGACTTTCAGTATGGGTTTTTGCCATAAAGCCGACCATGATCTGGCTTCCGATCCTGAGCTTCCTCTACGCTATTTTCATTATAAAATCTTCCTTTAGGAAAATGGCTTTTGGAATCTTTATCCTGATCCTGTTTTTCTTTAAAAACCTGTGGACATTTGGTTACCCTGTGTTTCCGGTAGCATTGGGAGATTTCGGAATATCATGGAAACCGGATCCTGAAGTATTGAGGCTGTCTTCCCAATATGCAGTGCAGAAAACGTATGATATGCAGTATTCTTATGATGCTATCCGGCAATTCTCTGTCGTGGAATCCATAAGTCATTGGCTTTTTCTTACAGGAATCAAATCAGCCATTCACATTTCCTTCGTTATTACACTGACTATTTTTATTGTTTATACAATGATCAAAAAAAACAGAGTACTTACCTGTATATGCATTGCTTTGGTCACCAAGTGCATCCTGGTCCTTGTATTCTCCGCACAATACCGCTTTTTCATTGATGTATTTTTTATTGTCTTTTTTATTCTTTGCCGATTACATGTCAGCAGAAAAAGCGCAATCAGCATCTGCCTCGGTTTAAGCATGACTTCCATAGGATGCCTCACTTTCCCTTCGGCACTTCAGGCTTTGGTTCCCAGTTTCAGGCCGGGACGTTTTATGAGAAATTTCGAAAGGCAACAGCTGTACCGGCCTTCTGTTTATCATTACAACCGTTTCAGGTCTTTTAAAGTCGGTAATCTTTCTTTTCATGTATCGGAAAAATACCCTTTTAATTTTGACACTCCCCTTCCTGCCATTTCGGAAAGCTATATTTTTGAATATGCCCGGGCAGGCGTATTTCCTCAGCTGAAAGATAAAAGGGATATACGGCAAGGCTTCAGATATAAGAAACTGACGCCGGAAGAACAACATCAGGTAAAAGAGGTTATGCACACCATCGAAAAAAGCTATCAATAGACTCCTCGTTCGCTTCTTCCCTTAAAAAAAAGCTGTAAATTTGTATCTATGTTGAATACTTTAGGCAATCTTCTCAGTCTTACCACATTTGGGGAAAGTCATGGGCCGGCTTATGGCGGCATCATCAATAATTTCCCTTCCGGGCTGATGATAGATCAGGACCAGATCCAGTATGAGCTGGACCGCAGGAAACCAGGGCAATCCGCTATTGTTACCCAGAGAAAAGAAAGCGATACCGTACGGTTTCTTTCAGGAATTTTTGAAGGGCAGACTACAGGGACGCCAATCGGGTTTATTATTGAAAACGAAAATCAGAAATCAAAAGATTACGATCATATTGCACAGTCTTACCGCCCAAGCCATGCAGACTTTACCTATGACCGGAAATTCGGCATCAGGGATTACCGCGGTGGCGGGAAATCTTCTGCCCGGGAAACCATAAACTGGGTTGTGGCCGGAGCATTGGCAAAACAGCTTTTAAAGACTGTTGAAATCAATGCCTATGTGTCTTCCGTAGGCGATATTTTCTGTGAAAAACCTTATCAGGCACTGGACTTTTCCCTTACGGAAAGTAATGAAGTGCGCTGTCCTGACGCAGAAACTGCAGAAAAAATGATTGCCCGTATCAAGGAAATAAAAAAAGAGGGCAATACCATAGGCGGCACCATTACCTGTGTCATTAAAAACGTTCCTGCCGGTATCGGAGAGCCTGTTTTCTCAAAATTGCAGGCTGAACTGGCGAAAGCTATGCTAAATATCAATGCATGCAAAGGCTTTGAATACGGAAGCGGATTCTGCGGCGCCAAAATGACCGGGAAGGAACACAATGATCTTTTTAATACCGATTTCACCACCCAGTCCAACCTCTCGGGCGGGATCCAGGGCGGAATTTCAAATGGTATGGACATTTATTTCCGGGTAGCATTCAAACCGGTTGCTACGGTTCTGCGGCCTCAGGAAAGTGTTGACCGTGACGGTAATGCGGTCATGGTGGAAGGCAAAGGAAGACATGATCCATGTGTGCTGCCACGGGCCGTACCGGTGGTGGAAAGCCTGGCTGCTTTTGTCCTGGCAGATTTATACCTGATCGATAAAACAAGAAATATCAACCATTTTTAAATATTTTGGTAATGAAAAATTACTGGGAAAATGCCATTACGTTTAACGAATATGTGGCTATAGGAAAACAGAGGCTGGAATATCCGGGCAACGAACATGACCTGGAATATAAGCCGTATTACGAACTGGGGCTACAGAGAATTGAGAGGACACTGAAAAAATACCTCCCGGATCCGGAGCAACTTGCTGAACTTGAAACCAAGCAGTTTACTGGAAAGATCCTGATTATTTCCGAAGTATGGTGCGGTGATGCCAGCGCCACGGTTCCTGCACTGGTAAAATTCTTTGAAGGCCACAACGACGTGAAAATTTTCCTCAGGGATTCCGATAAAAGCCTGATCAGCCAGTTCCTGACCAATGGTACGAAATCGATCCCGAAAGTAATCATCCTGGATGAAAATAATGGGGTGAAAGCTTCCTGGGGACCGAGGCCTGCCTACGGAAGAGAATTGCTGATGAAGCACAAGGCTGATCCTGATGGCTATCCTAAAGAACATTTTTATAATGACCTGCAAATCTATTATGCTAAAAACAGAGGCAAAGATGCGGTGCAGGAAATTCTGGATCTGCTATGAAAAAAGGAATCATTTACATTATCCTAGTATTGGTGATAGCCGGTATATTCCTGATCCCCGGAGTGAAGAATTTCTTCCAGGAACAGTTCTTTCCTGTAGCGACCATTGAAAATGCAGTGACTGTTCCTGCCGAAGACTATGATATAGAGCTGCAGGGCATCAATGTGCCGGACAATAATCTTAAGAATTTCAAAGACAAAACGGTTTTCCTTAATTTCTGGGGAACATGGTGCCCGCCGTGCCGGCAGGAATGGCCTACGATCCAGAAATTATATGAAGGCAGAAAAGATAAGGTGGACTTTATACTGATTGCAATGAATGACCAGGAGGATGCCGTTAGAAAATTCCTGAAAGAAAATAATTATTCTGTCCCTGTATATATTGCACAGAGTCCCATCTCTGAAAAGCTGCTGCCCAAAGTTTTCCCAACCACCTACCTGCTGGGGAAAAACGGCAGAATCCTGATGAAAGAAGATGCTTCAAAAGACTGGAATACAGAGTCTGTGCACCGGTTTATCGATACGGTAACCCAATAAGATTTAACTAAATTTTATACTTATTTGGTACAGAATTTGCGAATTTTCTGAATCTAAATCCGTTATAAACCGAAGACAAAATGAAGTATTCTAAACTGAGCCTTGCTAAAGAGGCTATCAATCATAAAGGATTTGTCAGAAAAATACCTGACATTTTCAGAATGATCAATATGTGGAGAAAAGGACTCTATCCTATCAGATCCATAGACATGATCCTGCCACTGCTGGGGTTATTGTATGTGATCTCTCCTATCGATCTTCTTCCTGAGGTAGCAATACCTGTACTGGGAGTGATGGATGACCTGGCTGTTTTGTCAATCACCATCCCGAAGCTCATTAAGGAAGTTGATAAATTTTTACTGTGGGAAGCAGAGCAGAAATATTCCTCTTCCTCAACCAACGTCATTGATGCCGAGATTATAAAATAAAGCACAGACATTACCAAGCCATTCCTTACCGGAATGGTTTTTTATGCCTATTGACCTGATCTCTGCAACGGATAATGCCTGATCATTGATGTAAACCAGTAGGGCAGATTTCCCTATTCACTTTCAAATCCTTAAATTTGCAACATCTAATAATAAATAATGGAAAGTAAAAAAGATTTCTTTTTAGAATGCTACAAACTCGGCATCATCAAGTTTGGGAGGTTCACCCTGAAAAGCGGTATAGAAAGTCCGTTTTATGTGGATTTGAGACCCCTTGCTTCTGATCCTAAAATCCTCAAAAACCTGGCTAATTATCTTTTGGACATGCTTCCGCTGGATAATTTCGACCTGATCTGCGGAGTTCCTTATGCTGCCCTGCCTATGGCTACAGCCATGTCACTGGAAAGCTATATTCCGCTGATCATTAAGAGAAAGGAGGCCAAAGAATACGGGACTAAAAAGATGATCGAAGGCATTTATCAGAAGGGGCATAACTGCCTTCTGGTAGAAGATGTCATTACTTCCGGAAAATCCCTGATTGAAACGATTGCTGAAATTGAGCAGGAAGACCTTAAGGTAGCGGATATCGTAGTGGTCCTGGACCGTGAACAGGGCGGAAAGCAGCTTCTGGAAAGCAAAGGATACCGTGTTCATACATTGTTCAACATATCCGAAGTATGCTCTATCCTTAAAGAAGACGGTAAGCTCGCAGATGATGAAGTACAAAGGATCCAGGATTTCCTGAAAGGAAACCACGTCCAGTTTAAAGAAGAATATCGCCAGTCTTATGAAAGCAAACTGAAATGCGCACAGCATTCCGTTTCAAAAAAGTTACTGGAAATCGCATTAGCCAAGAAATCCAACCTTATTGCTTCTGCGGATGTTACCACAACGCAGGAATTGTTAGATCTGGCCGAAAAAACCGGCCCGCACATTATCGCCCTTAAAACCCATATCGATATCCTCTCCGATTTCGACTATGAAAAAACCATACTTCCATTAAAAGAATTGGCGCTTAAGCACCAGTTCCTGCTCATGGAAGACCGTAAATTTGCTGATATCGGAAATACGCAGGAACTTCAGTTTACCAGCGGCGTGTTTAAAATTACGGATTGGGCAGACTTTGTGACCTCACAGGTTATCGGAGGGTTTGAATCCCTGGACTGCTTTACCAATGTAGGAGTGGTAGCCATCATCGGGATGTCATCCAAAGGTACGCTTACCACCAACAGCTACCGTGAGGAAGCCCTGAATATTGCGTTGTCTCACCCGAATGTTATCGGTGCTGTTTCCCAGAACAAAGTTCCGGAGGATATCCTTCTGTTTACACCCGGCGTGAACCTTGCGGATTCCGGAGACGGAAAAGGACAGCAGTACAATACGCCTGAACACGTATTCAAAACGCTTCACACAGACTTCATGATCGTAGGAAGAGGCATTTACAAAGCTGAAAATGCCGAAAAAGCAGCCCTGAATTATAAAAACGAAGGATGGAATGCTTATCTGCAATCTTTAGAAAAAAATCCTGCGGAAGTGTAATTTTTTTCTTAATTTATTCAAAATAAGTTATATTTGATACTTTATCGGGATATTGAAAAAGGTTAGTATAAGTCTTATTTTGCTTTTGGGCATAGCAGAGGTATCTGCACAGAAAGACAGCATCAGTGTGGAAGCCAGGCTCTCTCCGGACAGGAAAACGATGAGCATCGATCAGAGGATTGTGTATTACAATCATTCTGAAAAACCGCTGGACTCCGTTAAGCTGCTGAATTGGGTTGCGGCCTACCAAAAGAGAAATACTTCTCTGGTATACCGTAAACTGGAAGACAGGAACAACGACCTTCATTTTGCCCGTAAAGAGCAGCTGGGTGAAGTTTCCGGACTGAATATTTCAGGAGATTCCGGTCAGCCCATTCCAGTTGACAGCCCGGCCGGTGAAAACATTTTCCTGGCGCTGTCCCGGCCTTTAGAACCCGGTAAGAATATTACGCTACACCTGCACTATCAGCTTCAGCTTCCTGATAAACGGTTTACCGGTTACGGAACATCTGAGCACGATATTGCCTTAAAATATTTTTTTATTGTTCCGGATCATTTTGATCCGGACAATAATTTCAAACGGGATTATTACGATATTGAAGAGTCCGTAAGCTTCAATACTTTCTGGACCGTCAATTTCAGTCTTCCCACAGGCAACCATGCCGAAAGCAACCTTCCTGAAACATCGGCCAATTCTTTCCGCGGCTATCTGGATTCTGATCCGGAGTTCCTCATTTCAGATCAGGAATATCCTTCGATCATTGTAAATGCAGACGGCATCCATACAGAAATCCAGTTCGGTTATCCGCTGAAGCCGGAAGAAAAGCAAAACCTTGAATTCTTTCTTCCCCTGCACCTAGCCTTTATCAAGGAAAGAACAGGCAGCATTCCTGAAAAAATGTTTATTTCAGATAAGTTCAGGAGTAAGGAAGATTTTTTCGGAAACAATGATATTTCTTTCTGGAAATTCAAATTCCGCATGTTCACCAATGCCGAAAAAACAGATCAGGATTATTTCGGGATCATGGCCAAAAAAGTCCTGGACGAAACGGTTATTACGGACAAACAAAAAGACCACTGGCTTAAAAACGGACTGAAGTCTTATCTGGAAATGCAGTATCTGAAAAAGTTTTATCCGGACACCAGGATCCTGGGAACTTTGCCGGAAACTAAAATATTAGGATTCAAGCCTTTGAAGCTTTTCCATGCTTCCCGGGTGAAACTGATAGAACGCTATGGCCTGGCTTACCAGTACATCATGTCTCAGAACCTGGACCAGAAAGTAAGAGAAGAATATACCCTCCTGAGCAACTTTAATGATATGGCCATCAGCAGCTTTGAAACCGGTACCCTGTTCAGCTATACTGCAGATAAAATGGGTGAGGCAAAATTCGATGCGATCATCAGAAATTATATCCGGGATCATACGGACCGACAGGCAGATCCGGAAGACTTCCTGAAGCAGCTTTCAGCACAAGACCCTACCAGCAATTACCTTTCCGATTTCATGGACAGGAAGCACCGGGTCAATTTTAAACTGAAGAGATTCAGAAAAGAAAATGATGCCCTGCAGATCAGGATTTCTAAAAATACAGATGCAGCCATTCCGGTAAAGCTGCAGACCGAAAACCGTACGGGAGAAACAAAAAAATACTGGACGGAAACAGGTGACGGCAGAACAACACTCACTTCCGTACCTTCTTCTGATGTATATAAGATCACCCTGAACGATGATTATGTCTTTCCGGAATCCACATTCAGGGATAATTTCCTGTATACGAAAGGAATTTTTGCCAACACCCGTAAGATCAAACTAAAATTCATCAAAGACATCCCTAATCCGGAGTTCAATGAAATTTATATCAATCCAAGGGTCCGCTTCAGCAATACGTATGACAAATTCCTGATCGGAATGAATTTCAAAAACCAGTCTCTGTTTGATCAGAAATTCCTGTATTCCGTAACGCCGACCTACAGTACCGGGACCGGAAAGCTTACCGGATCAGGAGGGGTATCCTACTCTTTCCTGCCGGCAGAAAGTGCCATACGCAGTCTGACCTTCGGAGTCTCGGGATCTTACTTTCACTATGATTATGAACTGGCCTACCGCAAAGCAACGGTATATTCCAGCATCAACTTCCAGAAAAATCCAAGGAGTACTGTAAGCAGAGGCATCGGATTTTCTTATAATTATCTTGAACGGGATCTGAGCCCGGCCATGATGGCGAGAAATGATTATGGCAAATACAATTTATGGAGTGCCGGCTATGCGTATACGGATAACCAGATGATCCATGAAAAAAGCCTGAGTGTAAGCACACAGTGGATGGAAGATTTCCATAAGGTAAGTGCGGAAGGATTTTACCGCTGGGAATTTGCCCCGAGACAGAAACTGAGCCTGAGGCTGTTTGCAGGATACTTCATCAAAAATGAAACCCGTAATAATACCTTCAACTACGGAATATCAAGGGTATCCAACTATGCCTTCTCCTACACCTTGCTGGGGGAAAGTGCGACAAGCGGGATTCTTTCCCAGCAGTTTATCCTTGCTGACGGAGGATTTAAGTCATTCATTCCGAGCACGGTCAATCAGTGGATCACTTCATTCAACGTAGATTCCAGTGTATGGAAAATATTCCATGTATACGCAGATGCAGGAATGTATAAGAATAAAAACCAGCCGGCCAAGTTTATCTGGGATACGGGCGTAAAAGTACGCATCATCCCGGATTTCCTTGAAATCTATTTCCCGGTACAGTCATCACTGGGGTTCGAACCATCCTTTAAAGATTATGCACGCCGCATCAGGTATACTCTGGTCCTAAACCTGGGTTCTGTGATCAATGCAGCACGGCGGGGCTGGTATTAATCCTTTTTATCATAACAAATAAAAAGAGCCATTCTGTAGAACGGCTCTCATTTTTATATCATCTGTTTGCTATCAGATTGGTTAGTCTACTAAAATTTTCTGAGAAACCGGCTCGTTGTTAACCGTACCGGTAACGATATAGTTCCCTTTAGCCAGTCCAGCAATATTTAATAACTGGTTTTCTTTTACAGAAGCTGCTTTCACAACCTGTCCGAACATATTGTAAATCTTAACGTCTTTTGAATGGGCGCCGAACGTAAGGGTTTCGTTTTTAACAAGGGTGTTTTTTATTAATCGGTGCTTGGATTCAGTAACTTCTCCCACCGCTAAGGTACCTGTTGTTAAGGAAAAGTCATCAAATGTTGCATTAGAATTATTGTATGTTCTTACATGAAGCTGTAGTCTGGTAGCGTTAGCAGGAACTGTAAAAGTAACCACTTTCTGTTGCCATATCCCGTCTTTAGGGAGAAATAGATTGTTATTTCTCAACGGATCATTATTCATATCACTAACCAGATTAATAACTCCGTCATTGGCATCTAAAAAGCTGCTCCAAAGCCTTGCCCCATTACCGGAACCGCTCACTTTAAACCAGAAGCTTAATGTATATTGTGCTCCTGCTGTCACATTGACATTCTGGAAAAATCCGGTTGTTGCCGTAGCATTGTAATTGGCACTATATGTGCCCGTATGCGCATCAGTCACAACCGTAGGGGCAGTATAAGAGCTGACCCAGCCAGCTGCCCAAGGAGCCAGCGTCCCTGTTTCGAACCCCGGATTCTGAACCAGATTCTGAGCGTTGGCAACAATCAATGATCCTGCGATGCTCAAAAATGTAAAGATTTTCTTCATAAGTATAAATTTTAAGTATTAATAATTTGTACGACAAAAGTAAAAGCATTTTTCAACCCTAAAACAATAAAGAGATTAATTTTTTGTTAATAATACTGGTGTCCTTATATCAACGATTTTTTAAGTATTTTTACGAATTATTTCTAACAGGACTTGCGGGGTTATATTCTGATATTCATTCTTTTCTTCATAGGCATATTCTTCAGTAATGCCCAGGTCTTCTCATGGAAAAACCCCAACCTTCCTGAAGACTCAATGAAAAAAGACAGCATCCTTGCGGCAAGGCTCGAGCAGGATATTTTCTCCAAAGACACCCTTGATTTTGTAAAGACAAGCAACAGGATTGTGGTGGATGAAGCGGTACTCGCTAAAAATGATAAGAAACGGTTTCTGGGTGAGCTGAATTCGAAAGGATCCATCATCCGCGGAATTACATTCGGGAACAACCAGGGGCAGTCGGTCCAGAGTTCCATGGACCTGCAGATTTCCGGCCGCCTGTCTAAGGATGTTACCATCCTGGCAAGTATTTCAGATCACAACCTGCCCATCCAGGCAGACGGATATACCCAGACGCTGGAAGAATTTGACAAGATCTACATGCAGCTCAACATCAAGGACAAATCCATATTAAGAGCCGGACACCTTGATCTGGTGGAAGCAAAAAATTATTTTGCCAAATACCAGCGGCGGAGCATGGGCCTTGAGTTTCAGACGCAATTCGGTAAAGAAAATAAAACATTCGTGGATGTATCTATGGGAGTGGCCCGAAGTGAATTTCACAGGGTACGTTTCCAGGGTGTTGAAGGAAACCAGGGGCCTTACCGGCTTACCGGGAAAAACGGTGAACAGTTCATTACGCTGATCTCCGGTTCTGAACAGGTATTCATTGACGGAATCCTTATGAAACGAGGGGAAAATCAGGACTACGTCATCAATTACAATACCGGCGAGGTAACATTTACCAGTTTCAGGCCGATTTTCCAGCAGAATTTTATTACGATTTCCTATAACTATACGAACAGGAATTACTCCAGGTACCTATTTACCGGAAAAGTGGAACATACACGGGAAAAACTGAGGATGGGATTCAACTGGTTTATGGAAAATGATAATAAAAATGCTCCTTTGTCCCTAAACCTCTCTTCGGAAGACGAACAGATCCTGGCGAATGCAGGTAACAACCAGAACCTGATGTACGCTCCATCCGGAGTGGTCACGCCTTATGACGTCAATAAAATCCTCTACCGCCTTGTCCAGGATCCGAACGGTAATTATTATGAATTCTCCACCAACGCCAATGAAACCTTATACCAGGTTTCCTTCACTTATTTCGGGGCCAATCTCGGAGATTACAAAATTACACAGACCACCAATAACGGACGGGTATTCCAATATGCCGGACCTAATGCAGGAGATTACAGGGCAGTAAGGAAGCTTCCTTCCCCTCAGAAATCCCAGGTGTACTCATTCAATACGGAATACCTGCTGAAAGAAGGAAAGATCGGTGCAGATATTTCATTAAGCAACTATGACATCAACCTTTTCTCCTCTAAAGATGCTGATCAGAATACAGGATATGCATGGCGTGTTTTCGGGAATAAGACCTTCAAGAAAAACAGCTGGAAAGGGACACCAAGCTTCGAATACCAGTATATCGACCGCCAGTTTCACATTCTGGACCGGATCAATGATGTGGAATTTTCCCGGGACTTCAACTTAACGCAGGAGTTCAACCAGATTACGCAGAACAGGTTTATCTTCAGCTTCCTGAATAAATGGGGCACTACCGCTTCCGCTAATTACAGGGTGAACTACCTGGATGAAAAAGATTCTTATAAAGGCTTTAAAAACGACCTGGATTTTAGCTGGCTGAAAAACAAGTTCCTCACCAAAGGAAGCCTTTCCTATCTAAACACCAATTCCATTGTACAGGATACCAAGTTCATAAGAGGTGGTGTTTCTACAGAATACGGAGGTAAGAAAGGCAGCTGGGCAATCGGGGGAAGTATGGAGCACAATGAAAAGAAGTACAATGATACTCAGCTGATGGATGTAACCAGCTTCAGCTGGAAAGAAGTCTTTGTCCAGAAAAAAATAGGTGACAGTACCAGAACAAAACTCCTGGCCAAAGTATACATGCGGGATAATGATTCCGTACGGGACAACAGGCTTCAGAATATGAATAATATCCTCGGCTTCATGGCAGAAAGCCAGATCATTAAGACACAGAAAACAACCCTGAATGCTTTGCTGCATTACAGGAAATTCTTTTACCAGAACCAGGATGTGGACCTTTCCAGGAACAATGATTTCGTAGTCGGCAATATCCTCTACAATCAGCAGCTTTTCCGCAACGGGATGCGCCTGCAGGCATTTTATGAACTCGGGAACGGCCAGGAAGCACAGCGGGAATTCCAGTACATCAAGGTAACGGACGGACAGGGAGTCTACAAGTGGACCGATTATAACGGAGACGGTGTGCAGCAGCTGGATGAATTCGAGATCGCGGAATATTCGGATCTTGCCCAGTACATCAGGGTGTATACCAATTCAGTGCGGTACATCCCGTCCAACAAAAATAAAATACAGCTGGCCCTTTTTGTGAATCCGTCGGTAGTGTTCAATTCCGAAAATGCATTTTTAAAACGGTGGAATTTCAACATATCCCTCAATTCACAGAACTCATTTTATAAGAGGGATAAAGTGCTTGTCCTGAATCCTTTTGAAAAGAACCAGGACCAGATCCTCAAAAACCAGAATATCCTCGCCTCGGTTCAGTTTAGCCCGACGGATAAGTCGGGATGGAACGGAAACTACCGCTTTATTGCCAATGATAACCTGATCAACGCCAATTTCAGCAATGAGGAACGGCAGCAGACCTCACAGTTCCTGAACATCGGGTACTGGTTCAATAAGGAATTCAGGGTGGACTGGGAAAACTCTGTCCATGCGGTACAGAATTCATCACAGCTGTTTGCTACCCGGGATTTCAGGCTGAGCAATATCGAAACCAAGCCAAAAGCTACCTATAAATTCACTGATGCCATCCAGGCCGAGCTTTCTTCAGGCTACCGGCAGAAGCAGCGTCTTGACGGTGAAGAATTCCTGAAGGCCTTTGATGTGACGGGAACGATACAGTGGGAACGGAGGAAAACTTCAATAAGGGGGAATTTTTCCTTCATTAACAATGATTTTACGGGAAACAGCTTCAGCATTGTTGGAAACCAGATGCTGGACGGCCTGAAACCGGGAAGAAATGAAGTGTGGAGTGTATTCATACAGCAGGCCATCAATTCCTTCCTGCAGCTGAACCTGAACTATGAGGGCAGGAATTCCGGGGACCGGACCATTCACATCGGAAGCATGCAGGTAAAGGCAAGTTTTTAACTTTTTATCCATTGTAAAAAGATCATAATACGACTTCACATCCTCTATTATTTAACATAATCATCATATCTTTCATTATGTGAAAGTTTTGTAAATTTGCACCATGATAAAAATTGGCAATATAGAGCTTCCTGAATTCCCGCTTCTGCTGGCCCCGATGGAGGATGTAAGCGACCCGCCCTTCAGAAGGCTGTGTAAAATGCACGGTGCAGATATGATGTATTCAGAATTTATTTCTTCCGAGGGACTGATTCGTGATGCCATCAAAAGCCGTAAGAAACTGGATATTTTCGATTATGAAAGGCCGGTGGGAATACAGATTTTCGGGGGCGATGAAGAAGCCATGGCCATGTCAGCAAGGATTGTGGAAACCGTAAATCCCGATCTGGTAGACATCAATTTCGGATGCCCTGTAAAGAAAGTGGTCTGCAAAGGTGCGGGTGCAGGGGTACTGAAAGATATCGACCTGATGGTCCGCCTTACGAAAGCCGTCGTAAGCTCTACCCATCTTCCGGTTACGGTAAAAACCCGTCTGGGATGGGACAGTACATCCATCAATATTGATGAAGTTGCCGAACGCCTTCAGGAAACGGGGATCAAGGCACTGACGATCCATGCAAGGACCCGTGCACAAATGTATAAAGGTGAAGCAGACTGGGAACATATTTCCAGGATCAAGCAGAACCCAAATATTGAAATTCCTATTTTCGGGAACGGCGACGTGGACTCTCCTGAAAAAGCGCTGGAATACAAACAGAAATATGCCTGTGACGGGATTATGATCGGCCGTGCAGCCATAGGCTATCCATGGATATTCAATGAGATCAAACATTTTTTTAAGACCGGTGAACATTTGCCTGCGCCGACCATTTCCGACCGTCTTCTTGCCGTAAAGCAGCATGCGGAATGGAGCGCAGAATGGAAAGGCGAACGTCTGGGACTTGTTGAAATGAGACAGCATTACAGCAATTATTTCCGTGGCGTGCCTCACTTTAAAGAATTCAGGAAAAAATTCCTTGAAGTTTTCACCCTCGCTGAAATGGACGCGTTAATCCTGGAAACACAGGATTTTTATAACCACTATCAGGAACAGGTATAATAATATACAACAAACCCATCACGTCATGATGGGTTTGTTGTATGTATCAATTTTTCTTTCGGTCAGTACCCTCCTGCGGCAGGCTCATCCTTGAGTAAGGCGAGTGCAGAGGAAGTTCCGATTCTCTTTACGCCCATGCTGATCATTCTTTCAGCATCCCCGGGAGTCCTTACTCCTCCGGCTGCCTTTACAGAAAGCTTCCCGGCATGATCAAGCATGATCCGGATTCCTTCGAAGGTAGCTCCGTTAGGTTTGCCGTCTGATGTTTCGTAAAAACCTGTAGAGGATTTCACAAAAATACGAGGCAGATCCTGATGATCAAAATGCTGTTCTGCCCAGTCTGAAATCTTATGGGTAAGATCAGCAATCTGGTCGTCACTGAGGGCAGCGATTTCAATAATCCACTTCACGATCTTATGATGTCTGAGGCAGAGATCCGTCCCTTTCAGGAACTCTTCTTTTACAAGCTCCAGGTTACCCTGAGTATATGCTTTGTAATTGATCACAAAGTCCAGTTCATCCGCTCCGTCCTCAATAGCCTGAGAGGCTTCGGCAAGTTTTTCTTCGGTACTATAAGTCCCCTCATGAAAACCAATGACTGTTCCCACCGCAACATCTGAATTTCTTTCCCGGATGTATTTCTTAATTTCTGAAACGTATTCCGGGCGGATCATCACCGCAAAAATGCCATGATCTATGGCTTCCTGCGCGAGTTCCCTGTCTTTCTGTACTGTTTCTTCTTCTGAAATCCCCGACTGTTGCGGAGTTTTCAGGTAGGTTGAATCCAAATATTGAGCGATGTTCATAAATCTTTGATTATACTTTCAGTTGTCTGTAAATACCCTGCTCCAAAGATATGAAAGTTTCTGTTCTTGTTACCCCTTTCAGCTTCTGAAGCTTGCTCAGAATCTGCATCAGGTGGTCATTATCCTTGCACAGGACTTTCAGGAAAATCGTATAATTTCCGGTAGTATAGTGGGCTTCCACCACTTCATTAATGTCATTAAGGGATTTCACCATGTCAGGATAGTGACTTGGCTGATCCAGGAATACACCAATGTATGAGGTTACCTTATACCCGATTTTTTTTGGATTCAGGAAAGAAATTGAATTTTCGATCACCCCTGCCTGTTCCAGTTTTTTAATCCTCTGGTGTACTGCAGTGGTAGAAATACCTACGTTCTTAGAAATGTGTGCCAGAGAAGTCTTGGCGTTGTCCATCAACATGTAGATGATTTCTTTGTCGATTGAATCTAAATGATAACTAGTGTTAGCTGAATTTTTCATCTGTTCTACTTTTTGCTATTTATGTTTTTGCTTAAACCTTTATTCCATTTTATTTGAATGTTACAAAAACCGGAAAATGATCACTGTATCCTCCCAGATACCGGGTACCGGCATACGTCCGGAAAGGTCTCCCCTGAAACCTTTTGTCCCGGCTGCTGATTTTCTCGGGCCTGAATACCTCAGCACCATGAAAAGATAGACCTTGTTCGTCAAAAAAAGCTTTCGACAGAAGGATCTGATCAAACAGCAATCCAGATTTATAATGAAAAGTAGAATAATTTCTTTTGTAAAACAGCTCCTGAAAAGGATTGATCAGCATTTCTTTACCGCTGTTGTCATTGAGAACCTTAACTAAATTTTCATCATCCGGGTTTTCGTTAAAATCACCACACAAAATCACCTTTTCCCCTTCATTTATCCGGCCTGAAATCCTGTTACAGACTTCATTCAGAATAATATTCCTTTTAGGCTTGTTGATATCTTTCTCTCTCTGTGAAGGGAGATGCACAATAAAAACATTGATCAGTTCATCTTCATATTTTACTTTGCAGTAAAGAACATCCCTCGTTGTGTCGTAATTTTCTGTGTTTTTGTTTTTTATTTCAAAAAAGAAGGTAATAGCTTCAGAATCTATTACTTCTACTTTGAGTTTATTATACAGCATGGCTACATCCACTTTCCGCTCATCTTTAGAATTGTAATGTACAATCCCGTATCGGTTATCGAAAGGCTGCAGTGCAACCAGATCTTCTAAAACCTTTCTGCCGGACACTTCCGACAGGGCAGCGATAAAGGGCAGTTCGCCATAATTTTCCTGCATCATCTGAAAAACGTGTGCAATTCTAAAAAGCTTGTTCTTATATTTCCTTTCATCCCAGTTTCTTAATCCTGATGCAGTAGGATCAGTCGGATGAACAGGTTTCGGATCAGGCAGAAATAAGTTTTCTACATTATAAAAAGAGAACAGCTGCATTAATACGCATGTCTTAAATCGTACACTTAATTTTCAGAATGTAAATTTATTATTTTTTTTCTAATATATTTCATTAATCTCTAAGATATTGATATTAAATTTATATGTTTTAAATACAATATCAATGAATAAAATCAATTAAAATTAAAATTAAAATTCATTTCATTTATTACAGAGCTGCATTTTGAGATCATTAAAAATTAAAAAAGCATGCAAATACATACTTTTTTAGAATAATAATCTATTTTTACATTAAGAAAACAGTTAAAATTCGCATATTTATTACACAAACCCGATTATTATTCTTAAATTAAAAATTTAATCTTAACAAAATAAAAAAACCCGTTGATTAATGCAACGGGGTTGTTTCTATAATAAATCAGGACGCTTTTCTTTGGTAATCCGTATGGCCTCATCGTGCCTCCATTCTTCTATCTTCGGAAAATTGCCGCTCAGCAGGATTTTAGGAACTTCAAGGCCTTTGTATACTTCAGGCCGCGTATAGATAGGCGGTGACAAGAGATCATCCTGAAAGCTGTCTGTGAGTGCACTCTGCTCATCATTCAGCACACCGGGCAGCAGGCGGATTATGGCATCTGCCAGTACACAGGCAGCCAGCTCACCTCCGGTAAGCACATAATCTCCTATTGAAATCTCTTTGGTCACATGCAGGTCCCTTACCCGCTGGTCTATTCCTTTATAATGCCCGCAGATAAATATCAGGTTGTTTTTTATAGACAAAGAATTGGCTATTTTCTGGTTGAGTGTCAGTCCGTCAGGCGTCAGGTAAATCACTTCATCATATCCTCTTTGGGACTTGAGTTCTGAGATGCATTTGTCCAGCGGCTCCACCATCATCACCATTCCGGCACCACCTCCGTACGGCTCATCATCAATCTGCTTGTGCTTATTGACAGCCCATTCTCTCAGGTGATGGAAATGTACTTCTGCCAGGCCTTTATCCATTGCTCTTTTCAAAATAGAAGTCCTAAAAGGGCTTTCCATAAGTTCCGGCAGTACACTTATAATATCAATTCTCATTGTAACGTTTCGTTTTTCTTATTCGGTAAAATAATCAGCCTCAGGGATGAATCCTTATTGAAATAGCTCCACATCCAGTTGAAGAAAATGGCAAGCTTGTTTCTTACGCTCAAAATAAGCATCAGGTGTAAGAACATCCAGAAATACCAGGCCAGCAATCCCTGGAACTTAATGAACGGAAGGTCAACCACTGCCCTATGCTTACCGATTGTTGCCAGGGAGCCTTTGTCTTCGTATTCATACTCGCTCCATTCATTCCTGCTTTTTCGCAACAGGTTTTTGCCAAGGTTTTTTGCCTGCGTAATGGCTACATTGGCGACCTGAGGATGGCCCTGCGGATACTTAGGCGTTTCCATATACGCAATATCTCCTACAGCGTAGATGTTATCATATCCCTGCACTTTATTGAAGCGGTCTACGATATATCTGTTTTTAACCAGCTTATCGAGAGGGAATCCGTCGACCACATTCCCGGTAACTCCCGCTGCCCAGATGACATTATTGGAAGGAATTTCCTTTCCGCTTTTCATGATCACCTTGTCGCCGTCATAGTCTGTCACATATTCCCCTCTCAGAAAGGTTACGCCTAATTCTTTAAGATATTGTTCAGATTTATCCTGGGCTTCCTGGCTCATTACGGCCAAAGGTTTTTCTGTGGAACTTACGAGGATAATAGCCAGATGATCAAAATTCATATAAGGATAGTCTCTCGGAAGGATTTCCTTTTTCATTTCTGCAAAGGCACCGGCAAGTTCAACACCGGTGGGCCCGCTGCCGACAATCACGATATTCCAGTTTCCGTCATCGCTGCGGCTTTTCTCAAGGATCAGCTTTTCGAAAGTCATGAGTACATGGTTTCTGATGCTGATGGCTTCCTGGGTATTCTTCATCCCGAAAGCCCTGTTTTCCATATCACGGTTACCGAAAAAATTCGTCTTACAGCCAGTAGCGATGATCACTTTGTCATAGCTGAATTCCGCTTCGTCGGTGATCACCTTGTTATGGGCAGTATCTATCTCCTTGACTTCGGTTAGGCGGAACTGGGTATTCCTGGAACGCTGAAAAATCTTCCTGAAGGGAAAGGAAATGTTGGATGGTTCTATCCTTCCGCAGGCAACCTGGTAAAAGAGCGGCTGGAACATATGATGGTTCACCCGGTCCAGGATGATCACTTTTTTGTTCTTGTTATTAAGCTTCTTTGCAAGTTGCAGTCCCGCAAATCCTCCTCCGATAATGATGATTTTTTCGCGTGTTTCCATAGCAGACAAATTTACTGATTTTATTTAGCATTTTACTGGTGAAAGAATTAGTTTTGTAAAACTTTATGCCCAGGAAAAAGTCCTTCAAAAACACTGCCGGAAAAAGATATAAGGCCAGACGGAAGAATTATTTGTTCCGCCGCGGAGCAGTTTTGGCTGTGCTGATTGTAACCCTGATCGGGACAGGATTTTACCTTAAGCATTCGGTAAGCTACTACTACGCGCTCTACTTTAACAAATTCACCCACAGGAAGCTGCATAACACGGAAACGGAATCCATGCGGATCCAGAGGATCATCACGGATAACCTGGATAAAACCTATGGCTTCGATATTTCCCATTACCAGAATAAAGAAGACATCCAGTGGGACAGCCTGAGCATCGGTAACAGAACTATTCCGCTGGAATTTGTCGTTATGAGGGCTACGATGGGAAACCGGAGCGCAGACAGGCATTTTGACGAATTCTGGGAACAGGCTAAAAGACATCAGCTGATCCGCGGGGCATATCATTTTTACTGGGCAGATGAAGATCCAATAATCCAGGCCAATAATTTCCTGGATAATGTAAAACTGGAAAGCGGAGACCTCCCTCCTATCCTGGATATAGAAAAGATCCCGAGGCGGAAAACCCGTGAGAAACTGGTTGAAGATTTAAAAGTGTGGTGTAAGATCGTGGAAGAAACATACGGTCAAAAACCTATTCTTTACACGTATTACCATTACTACAAAGACTTCCTGAAAGGCGATTTTGACAATTATCCGCTCTGGCTGGCCAATTACAATGACGTTCCTGCCCCATCTCCGGATGCAGACTGGAATTTCTGGCAGTTTACGGAAAACGGAATCGTATACGGTATCAACACCAAAGTTGACCTGAATATCTATAACGGCAGCACCTGGTCTCTGAAAGGCCTTACTTTGGATTAATCATCTTTAAAGGGGTTCCGCTGTATCCATTCCATCTTCGGGCTTACAGAAGAAAATGCCTTTTTCATAAACAGGTTGACAAGCGGATGGTTATGCCGGATCAGCCCGACAATCTCTACCGGCACTGCGCCAATCGTTGATTTGATCTCCAATGCAGTTCTTCCGAAAATAATCCTTTTACAGTGCTGACGGATCCCGAATTCAACCATATCAAGCAGCATATTCAGGTACAGCTGCCTGGATTTCTGGAGTTCCTTGTCATAGCCTAAGAAATAGGTATCAATATCTCCGTGATTGAGAATCAGGGTATAGAACCCAATCAGTTCATCGCCTGAAAAGTATCCGAATATCCTGAAGTTATCCGCCAGTTGCTCTTTCATGCTTTCAAAATGATGGTCAGCCAGAAAGAATGTATTGAAAGGAGCATTTTCAGCAACATAATGATACAGTTCAATGATCCGGGTCCGAAGATTTCTGATCTGCTGAAGGTCCAGCTCCTCCGCATGTATCCCTTCAAGCTTCTTTCTTGCTGTTTTCGCCCTTGCCCTGTATTTTTTGGAAAAGTCATTCAGATAATCCCCGAAACTCCTCCAATCCGATCGTAAGTGTAATATCATATTAGGCTGCACAGAAAAACGATGGTAACGCCGGTAGCTTTCCTGGTTAAAAAAGGCAGCAAAATCCGGCCGGTAATCCTTGAAAATAACAACAGATGTTCTTCCCACCAATTTTTGTATGCTATGAACTGCTTCTATGAGCCATGAAACGGCTTCATCTACAGATATTCGGGAAAGATCAAAATGAAACCCATTCTGGCTGGTCAGCATATTATTTCCCAGGATCATTACATTCCTGCTGAATTTCCTGGTTAAGAAATTTCTGATGCTGTATGAAATCTCATCCTTCCGAAATGTGGAATGCCGCCGGAAATCAAGGTACTGAAACAGCACTCCCCCGATCAGTTCACCATTCAGGAAAAATCCTGCAAAGCAGCAGTTCATATTATCGGGTACAGAATCTTCAAGCGCCGAAAAATACTCCCGGGTAAGCAGAATGTTTTGGGTGCCTACCGTACTGTTCCAGCTTTCAGGAAGCTCAGCAGCTTTCCGGTAGATTTTGAGTTGACGAAGCATATATCAGGATGCAATATTACATTAAATCCGGGTAAAAAAATACCTGCCGATTATTTATCTGCACCGGACTTTAATATTTTGTATTTTCGCGCTACGAAATCTTTACGGAAATGAATTACGTTGCTGCTGAAAACCTGACCAAATCTTACGGAATAAAAGTTTTATTCGAACATATCTCTTTTAACATCAATGAAGGCGATAAAATTGCCATTGTTGCTAAAAACGGAAGCGGGAAATCCACGCTGCTGAAAATCCTGATGGGAAAGGAAATTGCCGACAGTGGAACGGTGAACATCAATAAAGATATCCAGGTGGTGCTTTTCGACCAGGAAATTGACTATGCTCCTGAACTTACGGTAGATGAATTTATGATGACGCTGGACTCCCCGCCCATCAAAGCACTTAAAAATTATCATCAGTCGCTCCATTCTACTGACCAGGATTTCATTGAAAAAGCCCTTGCCGATATGGAAGTGCATAAAGCCTGGGACCTGGAGAATGAAATGAAACAGATTCTTTCTCAGCTTAAGATTACCGATCTGCAGGCTACAATGGGGACGCTTTCGGGCGGGCAGATCAAAAGAGTGGCACTGGCAAAACTTCTTACAGAAACCAGAGCGGAACACCGCCATACCCTTCTGATCATGGATGAACCTACCAACCACCTGGATGTGGAAATGGTGGAATGGCTGGAAAATTACCTGAACAAAGCGAAAATCACCCTGCTGCTGGTTACCCACGACCGGTACTTCCTGGACAGCGTCTGCGACATCATCTGGGAAATGGAAGACGGAAACCTGTATGTACATAATGGCGCCTATGCCACCTACCTGGAGAATAAGATGATCCGTGAGGATAACCTTAATGCAACGATTGACAAGGCCAATAACCTGTACAGGAAAGAACTCGAATGGATGCGCCGGCAGCCTAAAGCCCGGACCACCAAATCCAAAAGCCGGATCGATTCCTTTTACGAAACTGAAAAAGTAGCCAAGACAGACACCCGCAAACAGGGCCTGGAGCTGGATTTTGAAATGAAACGTCTGGGTAGCAAGATTCTTGAGCTTCATCACATTGATAAAAGCTTTGGGGATAAAGTATTGCTGAAAGATTTCAGTTACCAGTTCCAGCGGGGCGAAAAAGTAGGCATCATCGGGAAAAACGGAGCCGGAAAATCCACACTCCTCAATATCATCCAGGGTTTTGAAAAGGCTGATGCAGGAACTATTGAGACCGGAGAAACGATATCTTTCGGTTACTTTTCCCAGAAAGGGCTTACCTATAAAGAAGATGAGCGGGTCATTGACTTCATCAAGGAAGTCGCGGAATATTATCCTTTAGCCAACGGCAAGAGCCTTTCCGCATCACAGTTCCTGAGGCTGTTCCTTTTTGATGACCAGACGCAGTACGCTCCTATTTCAAAACTTTCCGGTGGCGAAAAGAGAAGGCTGCACCTGATGTACATCCTTTACCAGAATCCTAACTTCCTGATTTTTGATGAGCCGACCAATGACCTCGACCTTCCTACTTTAACGGTCCTGGAAAATTTCCTGCAACAGTTTCAGGGCTCCCTGATCATTGTTTCCCACGACAGGTATTTCATGGACAGGATTGTAGACCATATCCTGGCGTTTGAAGGCAATGGAAAGATCAAAGATTTTTCAGGAAATTTCTCAGAATACCGGGAAGCCAAAAGCCGGGAAGGAGCATCAGAAAAAACGGCTGCAAAGCCTGAGCCGGTAAAGCAACAGATTCCGGTACAGGATACCGCTGCTCCTAAAAAGAGAAAACTCACTTTTAAAGAACAGCATGAGCTGGAAACCATAGAAAAGGAAATGCCGCAGCTGGAGCAGCAGCGCGCCAAGATCCTCGAGCAGCTCAATAACGAATCGGATTATGAGAAAATCTCAAAGCTTTCTGACGAGCTGGAAGCTCTTTCTGAAAAACTGGACGGCTATGAAATGCGCTGGTTGGAGCTTCAGGAAATTTAACCGTTTACAGTTATCTGTGCTCACTCATAGCTCATAATTTTCAACTTTTAACTACATCAACGATTTTCCCTTCCCGCGCACTTTCGAGTGCCGCGTCTATAATCCTCATGTTTTGCAGAATCTCTATGCCCTGTGAAGGAAGCGCATATCCGAAGACCATATATTCGTAAATCTGCTGGTAATAATTCATGTAGTTGCCGGGCTCGCTGAAGGTAAGAAGCCTTTCGGTCGTGCCAGATTCACTACTATAATTTAAAATTCCATCGGCCTGCTGTAAAGGTTGTGTCCATACAGTCCCATACTCAGGAATTGCGCCGGCGGTAAGCTCATTTTCCTGGTCATCGGACCTTTCCTGAAGAAAACTTCCCCGGTCACCGTGAATGATATAAGCATAATGGGCTTCCTTACTGAATACGGAAGATTTTAAACGTACCCTGAGCCTGTCGGAATAAAAAAGAATCAGCTCAAAATAATCGTTGGCATAGGCTTCGCCCTTCATGGAGAATACATCGGCAAAGATCCGGTCCGGCATCCCGAAATACTGCACTGCCTGATCAATAAGATGCGCACCCAGATCATGCAGCGCACCTGAACCGGTCTGCTCCGGGCTTTCTTTATGCTGCTTTCCGCTCGGGTCTGTACGGAACCGGTCAAAACGGATCTCCGCTTCCCGGATATTGCCCAGCTTTTGTTCGCTGATCATCTTCTGAACCTGAAGATAATCACGGTCGAACCTCCGGTTTTGGTATACACTTATAAAAAGTCCTTTTTCCTCCGCCAGATCCACCAGCTGCTGCGCTTCTGAAGCATTGACTGTAAAAGGTTTTTCAACAATGATATGTTTGCCTGCTTCCAGTGCTTTTTTTGCATATTCAAAATGGGTCTGCACAGGCGTATTGATGACAACAAGTTCAACATCCGACTGTTCCAGCATTTCTTCTACAGAACGGTAAATGGTAGCATCCGGATATTGTTCCGCAGAATCATTCTTAGTCCGTTCTACGATAGCAGACAGAAAAAATCCGGGATGCTCTTTCAGAAAAGGAGCATGAAAAACTTTACCGCTCATTCCAAAGGCACAAAGGCCTGTTTTTACCAATTGCATACTATAATTTTTAACAAATATATCATAAACTTTCGTCTTCAGAAGCTTTTAGTGAATTTCATCGATGCGGAAATTCAGGCATGACAAAAATCATGGTTTTTATTTTTAACCATTCTAAATAAAATCTCTGAATTTTTTACATTTGCGCATTATTTAAAACTACTCTAAATAAGCTATGAATAAAACAATGATCACCTTAGGATTTCTTGTCCTGTCTTCAGCAGCATACTCACAGATGAAGTATGCTCCCGTTACGGATACGGTCAGGATCCAGACTATTGAAGACGTTAACCTTCATAAAACCGGAAATCCGAATAAAGCCCGGCCTTTATCTACAAAATCGAATCTTACGGTGATGGAAAACCCTCAGCCGATCTCCATTGTTACCCACGAGATTATTGAGCAGCAACAGGCAAGACAGCTGAGTGATGTGATAAAAAATGTAAACGGAATTTATCTTACGTCTTCTAGAGGAGGTTCACAGGACAGCTTCGGGGGACGCGGATTCACGTTTGCCAATGATAATATCTTCAAGAACGGAGCCAGAGTCAACAGCGGTGTTTTCCCTGAAGTAACCAGTCTTGAAAGAGTGGAAGTGCTGAAAGGAGCCAATGCGATGCTGTACGGAAATGTGGGACCCGGCGGGATTGTGAACCTGATTACCAAAAAGCCGAGGTTTGAGTTTGGTGGTACCCTGGGATTCAGCGCCGGAAGCTGGAATGCATACAAACCTACCGTAGATGTTTACGGTCCTCTAAGTAAAAGCGTTGCTTTCAGAATGAACGGAACTTATGAATATGCAGAAAGTTTCAGGGATATGGTACAGTCTAAGAAGCATTACTTTAATCCTTCCTTTGTATTTAATATTGGTGAAAATACACAGCTTATCGTAGAAGGAGATTACCTTCAGCATCAGTTTACGCCGGATTTCGGTATCGGAAGCGTTGTGGATGTTGCAACCGGCATTTCCAGGCTGGCTACAGAAATCAACAGAAAACAGTTCCTGGGCGCCAACTGGCAGTATCAGAACAATAAACAGGCTACTACGGATGTTATCCTCAACCATAAATTCAGCAACAGCTGGACGTTAAATGCTGTAGCTTCCTACCAGAACTATACTAAAGATTATTTTTCTACGGAAAGGATACAGTGGAACTACGACTCTTCCAAAAACAACCTGAATCCAAGCTGGAAAAGAAGTGTAGGAAGAACGTACAACGAACAGAATTATACTTCACTTCAGGTAAACCTCAACGGGGAATTCAAAACCGGAAAGGTAAACCATAAACTTTTGGTGGGCACGGACGGAGATTACAGCCAGGCCGACAATTATACCTATGCCATCAGCTCCGGAGACTTCGGAACATTATACCTCAACAACCCTGCTACCTGGACCAACGAAGTTACTATGCCTGCTGCTGACAGGTCATACAGGAGAAGAATTCCTACCAAACGCTTTGGGATCTACCTTCAGGATTTTGTTGAACTGACCAAATCTGTCAAATTACTTGCGGGAATCCGTTATTCTTATCTGACGAACGGCGAATCCAGTGATAATGTATTTATCCCGGGGACCAAAATTCCTGCCGTGAGTGCCGAGACCAAAAACCATGCATTCTCACCTAAGGTTGGACTGGTTTACAACCCGAATGAGAACCTCTCTGTATTTGCAACCTATACGAACTCATTTGTCCCTAATGCCGGATTTGACTTTTACACCAGAGGAGCCCTGGATCCTTCTATCGTAGATCAATATGAACTCGGAATTAAAAAGAACTTCTGGAACAATGCTGTCGCTGTAAACCTTTCCGTATACCAGATCAATAACAACAATACATATACGCAGCCCATCAACAATCCTACCGGGGATACTACCCTAAGGATATATGCCGGGGCAGTGAGGAGCCGCGGAGCGGAGCTGGACCTTACCGGGAACCCGACGAAAAACCTGTCATTAATCGGTGGGGTATCTTATAACAATGCTGTTTATACGAAAACACCGAATGACGGTTTTGTGGAAGACCAGAGACTGGTAAGGACGCCTGCTTTCACAGCCAATGCCTCAGCATTTTATACCTTCACTGAATTTGCGAAAGGCCTGGTCATCGGTGCTACTGCATTTTATACCGGAGACCGGAAAGCAGGATGGAATGATGTAAAAGGTCAGTCACAGGTAACGAGGATGATTGATGTTGGCGGATTTACCACCATAGATCTGAGCTTAGGATATCAGTGGAATAAATTCATGGTCCAGGGAAAACTGGGTAACCTGTTTGATGTGGTGAACTATAATGTTCACGAGAACTATTCCGTTAATCCTATTATGCCGAGAAACGTTTATTTCACGCTCACCTATAAACTCTGATTGTTAAATAATACTAATTTTGCCAGGTGGAAGAAGCGTAGGTTTCTTCCACCTGCTCATTAAAAAAACAAAAATTTCATATATGGATAAGATCAAAGACACGAGAAGCTTTATGCGTGTTACCCACCGTTACCTGGGTTATTTTCTGGCAGGCATCATGGCTGTATATGCCATCAGTGGTGTTCTGCTGGTGTACCGGGACACCGATTTACTGAAAAAGGAAAAACATTATGATAAAGCAGTTGGAAAAAACCTGTCGGAAAAAGAACTCGGCAAGGAACTCAAAATAAAAAACCTGGAGATTGAGAAAACGGAAAACGGCATTCTATATTTTAAGCAGGGAACCTATAATTCAGAGACCGGCCAGGCTCAGTACGATAAAAAAGAACTGCCTTTTGTCCTGGATAAGATGACCAAGCTTCACAAATCCCAGTCTAAGGACGCCCTGTCTCCGCTGAATACCTTTTTCGGTATTGCCCTGTTCTTTTTTGTCATCTCCAGTTTCTGGATGTTCAATCCTAAAACCAAAGCTTTTAAGCGCGGTATGGTTTTCACTATTGCAGGACTCATTGTCTCCATTATTCTTGTATTTGTATAGATAGTATAATATAACATTTCAGGATAGATTCCTGTTAATGCCTGTCAAATCTCATATTTTAATGTTGTGGCACATTTATTGTTCTTCCCAAGACCTAGAATAATAAATTATCTATTAAATTATAAATTATGAAAAAATTAATCTTTACAGGTATACTTGCGGTAGCCGGATTAGCATCTACTGCGAATGCTCAAATTCAAAAAGGAAACTGGATGGTAGGTGGTAACCTAGTAGGAGCAAATTTCGGATTGAATACTGGTGGCGGATATAATTTTGCCATTCAGCCAAAAGCTGCTTATTTTGTTGAAGACAATGTAGCTGTCGGTGGTTACGTAGATTTAGGCTTCAGCGGAGCTAAAAACTCACCTACTACATTTACTTATAACGTAGGAGCTTTAGGACGTTATTATCTTTCTCCGGGAGAGCAGGGAGTAGACAATCTTCTTAATCACGGAAGATGGTTCTTCGAAGGTAACTTAGGTGTTGGAGGTACTTCAATCTCTAAAGGAGGTTCTTCTTCCAACGGTCTTAACTTCGGATTCGGTCCTGGATACTCTTACTTCATTACGCCGAATATCGGTCTTGAAGGTTTGGTAAAATATGACGCCAATGCCGGATTCGGTAATGGTGGATATACGAACAGAATTACTTTCGGACTTGGTTTCCAGATTTACCTTCCATCTTCAAAGGGTAGAGAAGTTATCAATGATGTAAAATAATCACTCACTTCACATACACATATATATCACAAAAGAAAAGCGCATCGGAAATTATTCCGATGCGCTTTTTCAATTAAAACTAAACTATAAAAAATCAAATCAATCATCTATTCGGTTGCGGAGTATACCTCAGATAAGGTTTAATTTCCTTTACTCCTTTCGGGAACAGCGCTTTGGCATCCTCAGTACTTACGGCAGGCGGAATAATAACATCATCTCCGTCTTTCCAGTTGACAGGGGTGGCAATCTTGTGTGAATCAACCAACTGAAGAGAATCCAGCACCCTAATTATTTCATCAAAGTTCCTTCCCGTAGAGGCAGGGTAGGTAATAATCAGCCTTACTTTTTTCTGCGGATCGATGATCAGCAGCGAACGAACAGTAGCGGTTGCTGATGCATTAGGATGGATGAAATCATACAGTTCCGAAATTTTCCGGTCCTTATCGGCAATAATCGGGAACTGAACATCGGTTTCCTGGGTTTCATTAATATCTTTAATCCAGTTCTGATGATCCTCTACTCCATCTACGCTCAGGGCAATAACTTTGGTATCACGTTTGTCAAATTCCGACTTCAGCTTTGAGGTGTATCCCAGTTCCGTAGTGCAAACCGGCGTATAATCTGCCGGATGGGAAAACAGGATTCCCCAGGAATCTCCAAGAAATTCATGAAAACGGATGGGTCCGGCTGATGTTTCAGCCTGGAAGTCAGGTGCGGTATCTCCTAGTTTTATTGACATAATATTTTGTTTATTGTTAGTCTACAAATTTAATAGACTTTTTGAGACTGGCAAAATTTTTGTTGAAAATTTAGCTTATTCTTATATTTACCGTATGGATAAAAGTGGATTAGGTTATATTGATGTCGTTTACAATGTTTTAGAAAACTGGTACCTGAAATTTGCCGCAGTAACTCCGAAGCTGGTGGTAGGGATCTTGGTATTCTTATTTTTTATGATTGCCAGTAAATACCTTAGCAAAGTTGCGGTAAAACTGTTTCATAAATTTTTTCCGAAAAGCAAGAGGGAAAGTTCACTGGTAACGCTGATCGGTATCTTCAGGTTCCTGATTGTTGTTATGGGTACTTTTATTGCCCTGGAGATTATGGGATTCAGCGGGTTTTTATGGAAATTCATCGGAAGTCTCGGAGTTGCCGGGGTGATTGCCGGGGTTGCACTGAAAGATCTTGTTTCAAGTATTTTTTCCGGGATGCTTATCGGGATTGACAAAGCGTTTAAGGTAGGCGATTATGTCATTATCGGAGGTAATTCAGGGACCGTATCGGAAATCGGGTTCCTGACAACAAAGATTATCAGTGATGATGGTAAAAAAGTATATATTCCCAATCAGGTTATTTTTAATGCCCCGTTTTCCAATATTACAGCTTCTCCGCAGCGGAAGATCATTTTTAATTTTGACATTCCCGCAGATGAAAACCTTGCCCAGGCCCAACAGGGTATTCTTGAAGTCATTCAAAGCCTGGATAATATTGACCGTAACGATACTGCCGAAGTGATTTTTACCGATTTAAAACAAGGAGTATTCAACCTTCAGGCTAAATTCTGGATGGCAGTAGGAGCCAACATGATGCAGGTGAAGAGCGAAGCCTATATGAAAATAAAACAACGCCTTGATGCAGACGGCATCCAGCTCGTTACTCCTACCAGCATTAATATCAATGGTACAGATACACTGATCAAGAATAAGGATGAACAATAGAAAAAGCAGCGGTGAAGCTGCTTTTAAATCTTTATATACAGCATATCATAGGAAACCTCAATTTCCGCAGATCAAAATACAATCCACAAAAAAACCGCCTTTAAAAAAGGCGGTTTTAATACTATGAGTCAAGCACTTATGCTAAAACTTCTTTTACTTTATTGGCAGCTTCTTCCAATGTAATGGCAGAATGTACCGGCAGACCTGATTCGTCGATCAGCCTTTTAGCTTCAACGGCATTAGTCCCCTGAAGTCTTACGATCAACGGAACCGGAAGGCTTCCCATTGCTTTGTAAGCATCTACCACTCCCTGTGCTACTCTGTCACATCTTACGATACCTCCGAAGATATTGATCAGGATTGCTTTTACGTTCGGGTCTCTCAGGATAATTCCGAAAGCCGTCTGTACTCTCTGGGCATCAGCCGTTCCTCCTACGTCCAGGAAGTTGGCAGGGTTACCGCCTGATAATTTAATGATATCCATGGTAGCCATAGCAAGACCTGCTCCGTTTACCATACAGGCAACGTTGCCGTCCAGTTTCACGAAGTTAAGACCAGCTTCACCTGCTTCTACGTCCATTGGGTCTTCTTCTCTCGTATCTCTCAGCTCAGCTAAGTCTTTGTGACGGAACAATGAGTTGTCATCTAAAGTTACTTTAGCATCTACCGCGATAATTTTGTTATCAGATGTCTTCAATACCGGGTTGATTTCAAACAGAGAGGCATCAATTCCTGTATAGGCATTGTATAAAGAGGTAATGAATTTTGTAAACTCTTTGAAGGCATTTCCTTCAAGACCTAAGTTGAAAGCAATTTTTCTGGCCTGGAAACCCTGAAGACCCAAAGCAGGATCAATGATTTCTTTGTGGATCAGATGAGGGGTTACTTCAGCAACGTGCTCAATGTCCATACCGCCTTCTGTAGAGTATACTACGGTATTTTTGCCTTCAGCCCTGTCTAAAAGAATAGAAACGTAAAATTCTTTCGTTTCAGTTTCTCCCGGATAATATACATCTTCCGCAACCAAAACAGAATTCACTTTTTTACCTTCAGCAGAAGTCTGCGGAGTAATCAGCTGCATCCCGATAATGTTCTGTGCATTTTCCTTCAGCTTGTCCATGTTCGGGGAAAACTTTACACCACCGCCTTTACCTCGTCCACCGGCATGGATCTGTGCTTTTACCACCCAGCCCTGAGCGCCTGTTTCGGCAGTCAATTTTTCAGCAGCAGCTACAGCTTCGTCTACGTTATTCGCTACGAAACCGCGTTGGATCGCTACTCCATACTTTGATAAAATCTCTTTTGATTGATACTCGTGAAGATTCATATTATTTTTATTATTTTATTTTAATAGTTAAAGGTTGACAAATTTAATAAAAATGAATAAGGCAGGAAAGAATTTATTCATCTTTTAACTCATTAGCATGGAGCACAGACTGCTGAAAATCATTAAGACTGAGCAGACCTGTTATTGTACATCTGATTTATTTCACAGCCAGTAGTTTATCCTGTGAATTATTCCCGGACATTTACATCCTTCAAGCAATGAAATTTAGAAATCAATATAATAGTATTACTATCTTTAAAGATTGTTTTATTATAACTGGTATATATTTTGCTATTTTCCATGAGTCACTTACATATATGGAATTCCAAGTAAAATTTAGAGTCAACGAACATTTATACCTAAGGGACCCTGAAACCAGTGCCATAGGTAAATCCATTGTAAAAAATGCCATAGACCTGATCTATGAAATCGGCTTTGAGCATTTTACCTTTAAAAAGCTGTCCCAGAAGATCAGTTCTACGGAAGCGACGATCTACAGGTACTTTTCTTCCAAGCATAAGTTGCTTACGTATATCCTGAACTGGTACTGGTCTTATTTAGAATTTATTTCCAAACAGAGGCTGCTGGAACTTAAAGATCCGCACCGGAAAATGGAAAAGATCCTGGAAATCATTACGCACAACGATGAAACGCATGATCAGATTGAAGATTACAACCTGTCAAGGCTTCATAATATCGTTATTTCAGAAAGCAGCAAATCCTATCATGTTAAGGATGTAGACATTATTAATAAAGAAATGGTTTTCAACCCTTTAAAAAGCCTTTGCGGATTTATTGCGGATGTTATCTCAGATGCCAGCCCGGACTTTGCCTATCCGCGTTCATTTGCCAGTACCCTGCTGGAGACAGCTCATGACCAGCAGTTTTTCAGTGAACACCTTCCGAAACTCACGGACAATGCAGAACGAAAAGAACACCAGAGATATGTGCTTAACTATCTTCGACATATAACCTTTAACCTCATATAAACTGTATGGAAACAACACCCAGGGAACAGGGATACAAACTTTTCAGGTACATCACCAAAGAAAAAAAGGATGTAACCAATATTTATTTCTATGCTATCCTCAGCGGTCTTGTGCAGCTCAGCGTTCCGCTAGGGATACAATCCATCGTAAGCTTTGTGATGGGTGCCACTATGGCAACATCTATTTACATCCTCATTTTCTTTGTAGTCATCGGGACGTGGCTGGTTGGTTTTTTCAGGCTGAAAGTCATGCAGATCATTGAAAAGATCCAGCAGAAGATCTTTGTTGAATTTTCTATTGCCTTTGCTGAAAAGCTCCCCCGAGTCAATCTTTCCAGCACCCGGAAATATTATTTGCCGGAACTGGTCAACCGTTTTTTTGACACCCAGAACCTCCAGAAAGGAATATCTAAAATACTGCTGGAAATTCCGGCAGCAATCATCCAGATCCTTTTCGGGATCCTGCTGCTTTCGTTTTACCATCCGTGGTTCTTGGCATTTGGGGCAATAGTTGTACTGAGCGTGGTGATCATCTTTAACTTCACCCTGGAAAGCGGAATAAAATCCAGCCTTGATGAAAGCGATAAAAAATATGAAACCGCTTCATGGATCGAGGATGTAGCTGCTTCGGTAAAGACCTTCAAAATCAATTCGGAAACAGAAAAGCACCTGAAGGGTACGGATGAAAGGGTTATGGGATACCTTGACCACCGAACTTCCCATTTCAGGGTTCTGGTGATCCAGTATAAAACCATTATTGCTTTCAAAGTAATCATCACACTGGCCATGCTGGTTATCGGTACGTATCTACTGGTCAACCAGAAGCTCAATATCGGCGCTTTTATAGCCACGGAAATTGTCGTCCTGAGCATTATGGCAGCTGTTGAGAAGCTCATCATCAGCCTGGAGAGTTATTACGACGTCATCGCATCGCTGGCGAAGCTTACCAAAGTAACTGAACTGGCGGAAGAAAAAAACGGAGAAATCATTCTTTCCCAAAAAGGCGAAGGAATAGAGATTGAGTTTAAGGACGTGGATTTTAATTTCAATGCCCATGTCCATATCCTCCAGAATATCAACTTCACCGTCCGGGAAAACAGCATTACGGTTATTTCAGGTGAACTGGGCGCCGGAAAGTCACTCCTGCTGAATATGATGGCAGGATTCTATGAACCTTCGGCCGGAAGCATCCTGTTTAATAAAATCCCGCTGAAAAACATTGATAAAAACAAGCTGAGAACAGAAATAGGGGTATACCTTGAAGACATGAGGGTTATTCAGGGCACTGTACAGGAAAACATTCTTTTAGGCAATGAAACCAGCAGCAGTGAAGATATCCTCCGCCTTTCCGAGCAGATTGGTGCAGAGAATATTTCAAATCTTTTTTCCAGCGGGTTCCTGACGGAAATCAGTGAGACAGATCCTGAAATCTCATTCAGCTCAAAGAAAAAAATCCTTCTGCTCAGGGCACTTATGGGCAATAAGCACCTTTTGCTGCTGGAAGATCCTATAGACGGCATGAATGAAAAATTCAAGTTTAAAATGCTGCAACACCTGCAGAATATCAAACACATGACAACGATTGTGATTGTCTCCCAGAATCCGGATATCCTGCACTATGCAGACCTGCACCTGCATATGGAAAACGGAACGATAAAAAGTTTATCTTAAAAATACAGGTATGAAAATTCAGTCTTTTGATAAAATATACAACATCCACAAAAAATCGCGGGTAAAAAGGTGGTTTCTATTCATCTTCCTGGCAGCAGTGGTTGTCCTTTTCCTTCCATGGACCCAGAATATCAAGGTAATGGGAACTGTTACTTCCCTGTATCAGGAGCAGCGGCCGCAGCAGCTCAACTCGCCTATTCCCGGGAAGATCATTAAATGGTATGTGAAAAACGGGGATTATGTGAAAAAGGGAGATACGATCCTGCAGCTTTCCGAAGTCAAAGATGATTACTTTGATCCGTTGCTGGTTCAGAGGACACAGCAGCAGGTAGAAGCTAAAAAAGGCGTGCGGGATTATTATGAAGCCAAAGTAGGAACTACAAACAGCCAGCTCCAGGCACTTTCGACGGGAAAAGACCTTAAACTGAACCAGCTTCAGATTAAGATCAGCCAGCTTAAAAACAAGCTTGCCGGTGAAGAAGCCGAACTTGCTGCCGCTACCAATGAACTGAAGCTTTCGGAAGACCAGTATGCAAGGCAGAAAAAAATGTATGATGAAGGCCTGGTTTCCCTGACCCAGTTCCAGCAGCGCAGCATTTCCTACCAGAATGCCATCGCCAAAAAAACAGCATCTGAAAATAAAGTGGCCCAGACCAGGCAGGAGATCGTGAATACGGGAATTGAACAGAGTGCCGTCATTCAGGACTACACTGAAAAACTCAGCAAAACGGAAGGAGAAAGGTTCCAGAGCATGGGCCAGATTGAAGGCAGCGAAGGTGATATTGCCAAACTTGAAAACCAGGTGGCCAATTACAAGTTCCGCCAGGGCCTGTACTTCATCATAGCTTCCCAGGACGGACAGATCGTTCAGCTGAACAAGGCAGGAATCGGCGAAGTCCTGAAAGAAGCCGAGAGCATCGGAACCATTGTACCGAAAACAACTGATTACGCGGTAGAAATTTATATCAAACCTGTAGATCTCCCGCTGATCAAGGAAGGGCAAAGGGTGATGTGTGTATTTGACGGGTTCCCGGCGATCGTATTTTCAGGGTGGCCGGATTCCAGCTACGGTATTTTTGCCGGAAAGGTAATTGCCGTTGAAAGCAACATCAGTACGAACGGCCTTTTCAGAGCGCTGGTCGTTGAAGATAAAACACAGAAAAGATGGCCGCCGAAAATTAAAATGGGAACAGGCGCCCAGGGGATTGCCATTCTCAATGACGTTCCGGTATGGTATGAGCTGTGGAGGAACATCAACGGATTCCCTCCGGATTATTATGAAGTTAAAACTGAAAAAGGCGGCAGCAATGAAAAGCAGAAATAGCATCATCATTCTCTTTGCCCTACTGTTCTGTCAGCTGTTTTCAGCACAGGATTCGCTCAGGATTTCTGCCCGGGAATTTATTGCCATTGTCAAGGCTTACCATCCGCTTGCGATCAAATATCAGCTTCAGAACAAAATTGCGAAATCCGAGATCACACGGGCCAGAGGTAATTTTGATCCTGTGCTTGGCGGGAAGCTCGGAGAAAAAAATATTGACGGCGTACAGTATTACAGGCAGAAAAATCTTGAGCTGGGAATCCCCACATGGTATGGCATTGATCTCACAGGAAGCTACAACTACCTTGACGGGGAGAAAATCAACAACAGCGATACAAAAGGCGGGCTGTACCAGTTCGGCATCACTGTTCCCCTGGCTAAAAATCTTTTGTATGACAAGAGAAGAGCCTTACTGGAGCAGGCTAAGTATGCCCTTACAATGACAGAAGCAGAACAGGCAGTACTGACCAACGACCTTCTCCTCGAAGCTGAAAACACGTATTGGGAATGGGTAAAGAATTTTGAGATCTACCGCCTTCAGCAAAAGGCTGTTGCCATTAATAAAAGCCGTCTTGAATTAACGAAAAAGACATACGAATTCGGTGAGAGGCCGGCCATCGATACGGTAGAAGCAGCGTCGCAGTTACAGAGTTTCCAGCTTCAGGAAAGGGATGCTTTCCTGAATTTCGTTAAAAGCACGCAGGACCTTCAGCTGTTTCTATGGAAAGAGAATCAGGAGATGTACGATATGACCGCCATGATCTACCCTGCTGACAACACCGCGAACAGTGAAGCGTTCAGCAATTTTGAAATGCTGGTTCAGACTATGGATACCCAGAACCCGGAACGCCATTTATCTGTACTGTATTATTTTCAGAAAGGAAATATCCTGGAAAGTGAAAGGAAGCTCAAATGGCAAAGCTTCCTTCCGAAGCTGGACTTTACCTATAATTTTTTCAATAAAGAAAATTACCGGGCAGACTACCTTCCGCTTTTCGACAACAACTTCCAGTACGGGCTTAAACTGGAAATACCGCTTTTCCAGAGGGAAGCAAAAGCCAATTACAAGATCGCAAAACTCAAAATAGAACAGAATGCCCTGGATACCCAGGTGAAAAAAAGGGAGATCGAAACAAAAATCCAGACGTATAAAAATGAGATCATGAACTACCATTCCCAGATTGATATTGCCAGGAACAACCTTACGAATTACCAGCGGCTGCTCCAGGCAGAGGAAATACGCTACAGCAATGGAGAGAGTTCGCTTTTCCTGATCAATTCAAGGGAAAATAAAATGATCGACGCACAGGAGAAATTCATTTTACTGAACAATAAATTCCTGAAAAGCTATAATAAGCTGAAGTGGATGAGGGAAAACTTCCGGTTTTAAACAGAAAAATTCAGGCATCAGCCTGAATTTTTTATTGTATGATGTACCGTACTATTCTTCAGATAACTTTTCAGATTGTGATCCGATAAACGGAATCTTTGGGGCCAGAAAATATCCGGTCAGGCTCGCGAAAAGGATCGGAACGAAATAAGTAAAGCCCGTCAGGGTTCCCAGGATTATCGTTGTGCTCATCGGCGTTCTGGTAACACAGGCATTAATGGCTGCCATACAGCTTACAATAGCCAACGTTGTATCTACCGCAGGGAAAACATGGTGGATAATGAGTCCTAAAGTTGTTCCCACAAAGAATAAAGGAATGATGAAACCGCCTCTCCATCCGGAAGTCACAGTAACGGCGATGGCGATGATTTTGAACACCAAAATGATGATCAGAAAATTCAGTGTGTATCCTCCGTTGATCAGCTGGTTGATTTCATTATGTCCGAAATACCGGGTTAACGGGAAATAAAAGGCAATAATCCCAAGGATGATTCCGCCGGCCAGGGTCTTGATATAAATGGGGATTTTCCTGTATTCAAAAATCCTTTTGAAGAACTTAACGACAAAAATAAAAATCCATCCGAATGCAGTTCCCACGATTCCGAAAGCAGTCGCAAAGGCAAAATCATACACCCCTGTATAATGATAGGCTTTCAGGTCCCAGGTAGCACCGATTCCGAGATGAATGATCAGGGCAAACATGAGATAGCTGAAACAGCTGGCTACCAATGCCGGGATGATCGCTTTGTAATACTCAACGGCATGTTTATGATGCAGGATTTCCAGAGAAAAAAGGCTTCCTCCGAGCGGCGCCCCGAAAAGAGCTGTAAACCCGGATGCCATTCCGGCAATGCTTAAAGAACGCAGCTCCTCCCCTTTCAGCCGGAACATTTTTCCCAGCCATGTCCCGGTAGAACCCGTTACCTGTACCAGCGGTGCTTCAGGCCCCAGGCTTCCGCCGGATGCCACGCAGAATAATGATGAAAGGATCATGGAAGGATTGTTCTTAGGATCCAGCTTACCTTTATTGAACCTAATGTTATTGACGATGAGGTGGATTTCCCCCGGATCGCCGATAAAGTGGATGACCAGGCCTGCCAGAAGGCCACAGACAGCCATCGTAGGAATAACCATCCATCCCTGGAATTCAGCCAGAAACTCAGTGAAATGTTCCAGGACAATCCAATATCCTCCTGCAATAGTCCCTCCTACCAGTCCGGTGATGGCCCACATGAAAAAAGTCCGGCTGAATACAAACGGATTGAACCGGATCGGCTGATCCAGAAGATTGAGAGCACGGATAATATGGCGTCTCCTGTTAATTTTCATTTTTGAATGGTATTTAAATTATATCCTGCCGGAAACAGTTCAACCCTTTTCAGAGTTCAGACTATGTAAGGGCGGGACGGGCTCATGCGGCTCACTTTATGATTCAGGACAAGCCTAAAATCTATATTATATCCTGTTTTTTGCGAAATACAAAATCAGCATTCCCCAGCTCAGGATCATCATCAGTCCCCCAAGCGGTGTAATCGGACCTAAAAATTTCAGATTCGCTCCTAGGTAATCCTGCAAGCTCAGGAAATAGATGCTGAAAGAAAAAAGAATCGTTCCGGCAATCATCAGAATGGAAACCCATTTCTCCGAAGTCGTTTCAAATTTAAGGATGTACCCTATAATCAGCAGAAAAAATGCGGCATACATCTGGTAGCGCACACCCGTTTCAAAACTTTCCAGCCTTTCCACAGAAAGGATTTTCTTTAATGCGTGTGCCCCGAACGCTCCCAGAATTACGGACAACATTCCGTAAACGGCACCAAAAACCAAAGTAAGTGTCTTCATACTATAACTCTTCTAATTCCAGTTTTAAATATTTTTTTGTTTTATAATCCTGCCAGGTCCCTGTAATGGTATTGCCTTTCAAACCTGCTTCTACAAACCCTTTGAGCATCCATTGCCTGGCTTCCTCGCTGTAATAATCGCTTTCGGTAAGGGAAATATGGTTTCCTTTCAATTTCCCGTGCCACTCGATCAGTTTTTTATTTTTATCGTACCAGTACTTTGCGGACAGGGAACCGTCAGCATATACTTCGCCCATCAGGACGGTAACGGGATATTTCCCGTCAATATTTCCATGATACAGTTTATTGCTGATGCCGGTCTGATCAATATGCCGGGAACCTGATAATAGATTTTTAGCATACGGTGTCCAGTACGGCGCCAGTTCCTTGTAAGAAAAACCGATGAAATGGCTGTCCAGCTCATCCAGCGCCCTCATGGCATGATTGGAGCATCGTTCTGCAACAAATGTTATTCTATCCTTTCCGAAATAATACCCGATACTCGAAATATGATAATCCGTATTGCATCCCTCATAAAGGGCAATCTGATCCTGAATATCTCCAGAAGGGTTTTTCTCTGCTTTTAACTTAACCAGGAAATCACTGATTTCTTTCTGAACCTTTTTCTTAATCATTCCCTCAACTGTTTTTACAGCCGTAGGCAGGAACAGGTCTTCGGCATTGATTACGTTTCCCGTCCGGAGGTCAAAGTTCTCCCATGCACTGAAGCCTTCGGGATACGCTCCCGAAGCTTCGCCTTCAATAGCCATACTCAGAATATTTTCCGGAGCATCCATCTTTTTCCAGCTGTAGAAATAGACATAGTGAGAAGGTGACTTTTCGCTGGCCATGACCTTCTGAAAAGGATTTCCTGCTCCGCCGGGAACATGTTCCAGCCGGTCTACCTGCAGGAATGTATTGATCTTGTTTTCTACCCCTGCATTCTGCGGATATGCAACCAGCGGAAAAACGAAGTCTTCTGATTTCGGCGGCAAATCGGTAATTTTCACGTTTTTCTGCTGGGAAAAACATAAGCCGGAAATCAGGGTACACAATACAACAATCTTTTTCATTGCTTTGATGCTAAATAGATTAATATTAATTTCGCCGTCAATGTTAACGTTCCTAAAATGATGAACAGTACAGAAAACCTTTTTGAGCTTCTGAAACCGGGATGATCAGTCAATTTCAGGAATATACCGAAACCTAAAAATACAACGGAGAGGATGATCTGTATCATGACCGGCCTCTCAGTCTGTTAAATTCATGGATTACCTCATGATGGCTCACCGTTTTATCCTTGAAATACGTCACAAAATGCTGTTTTTCCTCTTCAGTTGCGCCCATTTGGTTCAGGATATTCAGCAGGTGCATTTTCATGTGGCCTTTCTGAATACCTGTGGTCACTAAAGATCTGAGTGCCCCGAAATTCTGGGCCAGTCCGGACACCGCTAAGATACTCATCAGCTCCTGCGCGGATGGTTTGCCCAAAAGTGCCAGTGAGAATTTCACCAGCGGATGGAGATTCGTTAACCCCCCTACGACTCCTACAGAAATAGGAAGGTCGATCCAGAACCTGAAAATACCGTTATCGGTAGTACAATGCGTTAAGGAAGAATACTTCCCGTTTCTTGCGGCATAGGCATGGGCACAGGCTTCCGTAGCCCTGAAATCATTCCCGGTAGCAATAACTACAGCATCAACCCCGTTCATGATTCCTTTGTTGTGCGTAGTAGCGCGGAAAGGTTCAATTTCGGCAATGGTTACTGCCTGCTTGAATTTCCGGGCAAATTCCTCATTGGAAATCCCGCTGTCATCCTTCAAGTTTTCAATTTTACAGGAAACCTCAGCTCGTACGATGCAATCCGGAGTGAAATTGGAGAGGATGTTCATGACAATCTGGAGTGAATCCTTTTCTTCCTGAGAAAAATCGCTGCTGTCTGACACTTCCTGTTTCAGGGTTTTCCCGAACTGCTCCAGGCAGGAGTTGATAAAGTTCGCACCCATGGAATCCACCGTATCAAAACTGGCTTTCAGCTGGTAATAGTTCGCCATCTCAGACGTCTTATCAATCAGCTTGATATCCAGGATCCCCCCGTCGCGCTTTCTCATATTAGCGGTGATATCCTCCGTGGCTTCAAATAATTTTTTCTTCAGCCTGAAGTTGAAGAAATGCAATAATTTATGTGGTTCTACATTTAATATAAAGTGGGTATGCCCCAGTTTTTCAGTATTGATAATGGTGGTTTTGAAGCCGCCCTTATCAATCCAGAACTTGGCTGCCTTGGAGGCGGCCGCCACTACGGAGCTTTCTTCAACAGCCATGGGAAGGGCCAGCAGTTTTCCGTCAATCAGGAAATTGGGAGCAATCCCGTAAGGCATGTAAAAGTTGGACACCGTATTTTCAGAAAACTCCTCATGAAGCTTCTGAAGTTCGGCATTGTTATTCCAATATTGCTGTAGGATCTGCTCGTAAGTGCGATCATTGCTGAGGTATTCTGAGATTAGCCAATCGATTTTTCGCTGCTTGGAAAGTTTGGAGAAACCTTCCACCGGTTGATGATTCATAGTGTTACTTTAAAGAAGCGTAAATATAGTGATTTTGTAACTTTCAGTTGTTGATAACTTCAATCAAAAAACGTTGATATTTGTCAATTTTTAGCCCTACATTTGATGTATAAATTTCATCTAACATAAAGATTTTCAATTTAAAGAATGAATTTTGACCGTCTGAAAGAAAAACTTGAAATCCTTGCCGATGCAGCGAAATACGATGTTTCCTGTTCGTCCAGCGGAGGAACGAGGAAAAACAAAAAAGGGGCTCTGGGCGACAGTTCAGTCAGCGGCATCTGCCATACCTATACTGAGGACGGACGATGTGTTTCACTCCTGAAAATCCTTTTGACCAATCACTGTATTTACGACTGTGCCTATTGTGTATCCAGAAGTTCGAATGATATCAAAAGAGCTGCATTCACCGTAGAAGAAGTTGTAGACCTTACCATTAATTTCTATCGAAGGAATTATATTGAAGGATTATTTCTGAGCTCCGGTATTTTTAAAAATGCAGATACGACCATGGAACGTTTGGTAAGGGTAGCCAAAAAGCTGCGGCTGGAAGAAAACTTCAACGGGTATATCCATTTAAAATCCATCCCTGGAGCAAGCGACGAACTGATGCAGGAAGCCGCTTTATATGCAGACCGGCTTTCCGTTAATCTTGAAATCCCCACCGAAAGCGGGCTTAAGCTTCTGGCTCCTGAGAAGAACCGCCAGGATATGCTGAATCCGATGAAGTACATCCAGAAAGGGATCGACCAGTATAAGGATGAAAAGAAGATTTTCAGGAAAGTTCCGAAGTTTGCTCCGGCAGGACAGTCAACCCAGATGATTGTGGGTGCGACCAATGAAAATGACCTCCAGATCATCAAAGTGGCGGATCACTTTTATAAAAATTTCAGCCTGAAAAGAGTGTATTACTCAGGATATGTACCGGTATTGGAGGATAAGCGCCTTCCGGCTTTAACAACGGAAGTTCCCATGCTCAGGGAAAACCGTTTATATCAGTCGGATTGGCTGATGAGGTTTTATGGCTTCAAGGCAGAAGAAATCCTGGACCCGAACATGCCGTTCCTGGATCTTGAAGTAGACCCTAAAATGAGCTGGGCGCTGAGGCATCTTGACCAGTTCCCGGTTAACCTTCAGACTGCCGATTACCAGATGATTTTAAGAATCCCGGGGATTGGTGTAAAAACGGCCAAAAAAATTGTCAGTGCGAGGCGTTTCCAGGTACTTACCATGGATCACCTGACGAAATTAGGCGCTGCCGTAAACCGGGCTAAATATTTTATTGATTTTAATGCCGGTAATGCTTATCTGAGGTATCTCACCGATAAAAATTTTAGGAAGCTGATTATTGGGGGAAGCTCATCTAAGTTCCACAATCAGTTTTCCCAGCAGCTTACCCTGTTTTAATTTCTTTGAATCAAAAAGCCATAAAAATTTCAAGTTGGATCTTTACGTTTAAAATTTTTCAGAAATTTTTCAAAATCTGAGTCTATGGCTACTGATTTAACCATAATTTTCAAATTGTCGCATTCTCAAATTAAATTCAGCATTAATTAATGACTACCCTACTCTATGACGGAAGTTTCGACGGCTTATTTACTGCAGTATTTGAGGTTTTCGAATACCGGTATAAAGATGTTGAAATCGTAAGCAGGGAAAATTTTCATCAGGAGAATATTTTTGCAGATATCCATGAAGTGATTACCCAGCAGGAAAAGTCCGAGCGGGTTTTGAATAAGCTGGAGCAGAATATAGGGAAACAGGGCATCCATGAATTGTTAAAAGTTTACCTGTCTGAGGATCCTGAAGCCGAGCAATTAATTTTATCTGCCGTGAGGCAATCCGTACAGTTTCCCGGGGAAAATGTCCTGCAGAATTATGCCGACAGCCATATTTTGAAAATTTCCAAGATCTGCAAATCAGTAAGCCGCGAGAGACACCGGATGACGGCCTTCGTACGCTTTGAAAAAATGCAGGATGAAGTTTTCTTTGCCAAAATCGATCCCGATTTCAATGTGCTTCCGCTGATCCGGAAACATTTCAAGGACCGGTATCAGGACCAGAAGTGGATGATTTACGATCTCAGGCGGAATTACGGTATCCTGTATGACCTGGAAACCTGTGACTTCTTTTATCCTGATGAAAAGATCGACCTGAAAAAATATGAGCAGAAATTCCATGATCAGGAGAAAAGCTACCAGACGCTATGGCAGAGGTATTTTACCCGAACCAACATTGTAGAACGCAAGAACATCAAACTGCACCTCCAGCATGTCCCGAAGCGCTACTGGAAGTACCTGACGGAGAAATGGTAGCCTTTTAATGCTGGTAGATTGTCCAGACAGCTTTAGTTAACATTATCCATTGTGATGTGATTACTGGTTCAAAAGATAAAAACGGCAGGCTATATTTTCAATCCTGTAAATTTCATAAGTTTTTAACGGATAATATCCAAAAGTCTTATGCAGTTACTGCCATTATCTGAACTTGTTTTTGTAGATTTGTGTTCGAAATTTTTTACCAGATGAAAGAGAGTGCTGTGAAAAAAATTGCGGTTCTTACCTCAGGAGGAGATTCTCCGGGGATGAACGCAGCCTTAAGAGCGGTCGTAAGAACCGCTAACTATTATCATATCGAATGCTACGGAGTCAGAGAAGGCTATAACGGCCTGATCAGCGGGGATTTCCTGAAAATGGGCCCGCGTTCCGTTAAAAATATCATCAACCAGGGCGGTACGATCCTCAAATCAGCCCGCTCCATGGAGTTCAAAACCAAGGAAGGACGCCAGAAAGCGTACGATAACTGTGTGAAGCTGGGTATAGACGGTTTAGTCTGCATCGGCGGAGACGGAACCTTTACAGGAGCAAAAATCTTTAACGAAGAATTCGGAATCAGGGTTGTGGGTGTTCCCGGAACCATTGACAATGATATTTTCGGTACAGACAATACCATCGGGTATGACACTGCCCTGAATACGGCCATGGAATCCATTGATAAAATCCGTGACACGGCCACTTCCCACAACAGGGTTTTCTTTGTGGAAGTCATGGGCCGGGATGCAGGCTTTATCGCGCTGAACAGCGGACTGGCGACAGGTGCACTGGACATTCTTATCCCTGAAACCAGAGACAGCATGGAAGACCTGTTTGCGAACTTCAGAAATGCTGAAAAAACAGGGAAAGCCTCTAGCATCGTTGTCGTTGCAGAAGGGGAAAAGCTGGGGAATGTTTATGACCTGGCCAAGCAAACGAAAGATGAATTCCCGGATTATGACATCCGCGTCACTGTACTTGGGCACATCCAGAGGGGAGGTTCTCCAAGCTGTGCAGACCGGGTTTTAGCAAGCAGGCTGGGCTTTGGTGCTGTCGTAGGCCTGATGGACGGACAGACCAACGTAATGGCAGGCATGCGTTCCAACGAACTGGTGTTTACCCCTATCGAGGAAGCCATTAAAAAACATAATGAAATCAATAAAGATCTTTTGCTGATTTCTGAAATCTTAGCAATCTAATATTATTTTTATAATTAAAACAAACTATTATGTCAACAATTAAAGTAGGTATCAACGGGTTTGGTAGAATCGGACGTCTTGTGTTCAGAGCAATGACTGAAAGAGATAACATCGAAGTAGTAGGAATCAATGACCTGATCAATGCAGAATATATGGCTTATATGCTGAAGTATGATTCTGTACACGGTATTTTTCCGGGAGAAGTTTCCGTAGAAGGAAACGACCTTGTGGTAAATGGAAAAAAGATCAGAGTTACCGCTGAAAAAGACCCGAACAACCTTAAATGGAATGAAGTAGGTGCAGACTATATCGTAGAATCAACAGGGCTTTTCCTGGATAAAGAAAATGCGGCTAAACACATCAATGCCGGAGCTAAAAAAGTAATCCTTTCTGCTCCTTCCAAAGATGATACGCCGATGTTCGTAATGGGAGTAAACCACAAAGAGCTTACTGACGATATCAAAATTTTATCCAACGCTTCTTGTACAACCAACTGTTTAGCACCTTTGGCTAAAGTAATCCACGATAAATTCGGGATCGAAGAAGGTCTGATGACTACCGTACACGCTACTACAGCAACTCAGAAAACCGTTGACGGTCCTTCCATGAAAGACTGGAGAGGCGGTAGAGCTGCTCTGAACAATATCATCCCGTCTTCTACCGGTGCTGCTAAAGCAGTAGGTAAAGTAATCCCTTCACTGAACGGAAAATTAACGGGTATGTCTTTCAGAGTACCAACCGTAGACGTATCTGTGGTTGACCTTACTGTAAGGCTTGAAAAAGCCGCTTCTTATGAAGAGATCTGTGCAGCCATCAAGGAAGCATCCGAAGGAGAACTGAAAGGGATCCTTGGATACACTGAAGATGCTGTGGTATCTCAGGATTTCGTAGGAGATAAGAGAACCTCTATCTTCGACAAAGATGCCGGAATCATGCTTTCTCCTAATTTCGTAAAACTTGTTTCTTGGTATGACAATGAAATGGGATATTCTAACAAATTAGTAGATATGCTGATTCATGCAGCTTCTTTGTAATGGGTAATGAGCGATAAGCAATAAGTAATAAAAAACCTTCCATCAGGAAGGTTTTTTAATTCATATCACTTCTTTAACAGACCGGTTAAAGTATTGTAACTTTCTATAAAATTAAGTCCAATAGAAAAATAGGGTTTATTATGATTTACTCCATTGATTGTCCATCCTCCTCCAAAACTTACCATATTGTAAAAAGTTGAAACAGATAATCCTGCGCCAATTGTGGTATTTTCATTATTTTGAAACACATGAAGCATTGGTCCGAAGCTTGGAGATAAAAAATGAAGCCAAAAAGAACTTGATTTTCGTGGCTGATATCTGAAGGTATATCCAATACTTGCTGCCGGAGAAAACTCTGTAAATTCTTTTTCTGCAATTTTAACAAAACTAAAACCTCCTGTCGGACTTTGTTTCCATCCAAATTCATCATACACCAAGACCATTGTAAACCCGGTATTATTTTTAGCTCTGTTGGTTATATGCAATACTATCTTATCATCATTTGAAATTTCTTCCCATGCAAGGTTAACTTCTCCGGAATATGATTCTCCATTTTTTTTGTCAGTCTTAACTGTATAAAGATATTGAATATCGTTTGAATTCAGATTTCCATTCTTCATAGATTCAGCATTTTGTGATTTGTCTTCAACAACAGTAAATCCAAAAACATTTAATGGTTTGATCGTTTTATCTTTTCTTTGAATGTATGCCAATACCTGCAATTGACAATTAGTACCTAAGGCATCCAAGTATTTCTTAGTGAAATCTATATGTATCTGCGAACCTTTTTTAAGATAATCAAGCCCTGCATTCAACATAAATTCATATGTTGTATTAGAGCCATTAGCTTTGGGCATTCGTTCAGTAATAGTTGTGAAGTTGATCGGATTATAAATATCATTAGAAAATTTCTTATCAGATTTAGTGTCCTGAAATACTTGCAAATTATCCAGAGTAATTTGAGCATTTGCAGTTCCTATCCATACAAATAGCATAAGGGATACAATTTTTGTTCTCATAATTATTAGTTTAAGATTAAGCATATTTAGAAAACTTCATCCTTAAACCGTAAGTGGTTAAGAATTGAGTTTTCATGGTTTATACTGTAAAACTACAACACATCCCGGGTGTTGAAAATACCCCAAAAGGGTGATTTTGAGAATTTTCAGTAATTTTAGAAAAACATTAACCATGACTAAAAAATATCTGACCCAAGCCAAAAAACCGCATCCTCTTATTGAGGTATGGAACGATTACCCTGAAATACTGCAAAACGACAACAGGATACTGCCTGTTCCATCTATCGAACAGATCATCGGAGAAGTTTTTGCTCCGGGTAAGTTTTATTATTACGTTATTAACTTTGCAGACAGTACCATCAGCCATCATCATGAAAATATCCTGAAGATGCACGGCCTCAGCAAATATCCTGTACACCTGAAAGACATTATAGACCTGATCCATCCTGATGACCTTGAATTTGTGATGGAGGCCGAAAGAATGTCTATAGAAAAAATGAAGCAAATCAATGGCTTTGATTACCAGCACGAGCTTAAAACCAGCTACTGCTTCAGGATGAGGACTCCCGAAGGCAATTACGGCCTCTTTCACCATCAGGCTTTGCATACCTATAAAGACGAAAACGGAAGGCTTTTACAGGCTGTGAACATCCATACGCACATTGAGCATATTACACAGAATAATTCTTACATCGTACTGGTTTCCGGCATCAATGGAAGGGAAGATTTCCACCAGATGCAATGGATCAAAAAAGACGATTTTCCAAAATCTACTGCTGTGGTCTTTACCACAAGAGAAGTGGAAATCCTCAACTGTATTGCAAAAGGATATGCTACATGTGAAATTTCCGGTATGCTGAATATTTCTGAAGAAACGGTCCGGACACACCGGAAAAACATCCTGAAAAAAGCAGATGCCAGAAACAGCTCAGAACTGGTCAAGAAAGCTTTTGAGTGGGGATACCTGTAAATAATAGCTGATAGCATGATAAAGCTCATTGTCCGTTGCGGTGCAAAAATTGTACTTTCAGCATAAAGAAAGCGTATGATGACAAGACCGAGATTTTCAGATTCCGGACACTTTATAGATTTCTGGATTACAGGTAACGGAAAGCAGCTGATTGAATTTTCCGGCGCCGAAGTAAGCCTTGATCATTTTCAGAAGTTTGCACCGTTTGTTTACCATACCGATGAAGCCGGAGACAAAGTTGTACAAGACATTTACTTCACCCGTTCGTTTCCGGAAGCGTCAAAAGCAATCGAACAGTTCATCCGGAATCCGGTTTCAGAACAGGATGATATCCCTGAAAGCGTGAAGCAGCTTTTCCTGCAAACCCAGAAGATTCCTGACTGGCTGGATTACAACCTCCTCAGAAGTGGTGCCGAACTGTGTATGCGCTGCAACCTGGATTCGCTCATCTCACTCCGTGATTACTGCCTGATGGGCGGTTATGACTTTGCTTATCTCAATAAACCGCTGATCATTACCGGTGCCCTGAAAAAGGGAGCTGTAAAAAGGCTTTCCGAGACGCTGGATTTCTGGGTAAATGTTACCCGGTATGATGCGCTGGAACTCCATGCAAAAGGATATGAATTTGCCGTCAAAACCCGGATGATCCACTCGTATGCCCGGCTTTCCATTAAGAAACACTATAAAGAATGGGATACTGAAAACTGGGGCGAGCCTATCAACTCATGGGATATGATGGCTACCTATACAGGATTCAGCCTGGTATTCCTGCACAGCCTGCATAAGCTTGGCAACCGGTTTTCGAAGGAAGAAGAACTGGGTATTTTCCATCTGTGGAAATATGTCGGCTATTTACTGGGCATACCGGAACAACTGCTGCCGGATAATAAAAAACAGGCTACCGAATATTTTTACCTCTGGACTTCCAACCAGCCTTCAGCCGATCAGGACTCTGTCCTGCTTGCCCATTCCTTACTCAACGAATCCCTGGAAAACCCTATGCTGAAATATCGTTTCCAGAGGAAAAACCTACGCTACCTGCATATCTGCTGTACATGGTTTCTGCTGGATAACGAAGTCTGCCACAGGCTTCAGATTCCTGATGTTCCGCTGAAAAAAGCCTTTCCGGTAACCAAGCTGACGCTCAACAAAATCTATGATACCGTAGTAAGCCGTAAAGAAAGAATCAGGAAAGGCGATGCAAGCCAGATGAAAGTGCTGAATGATTACCACAGCATTACACAAAATTCTAATTTTCATTAATTTACAAATGCTTTCAACAGAAAATAAACGCTCTTAACCAGCAAGTAATAAATAGAAACGGGGCTCTCGTAAACCCGGTTGAGGCTTTCTGAATAATAACGCATTTTTTATAATAATTTTAACTATAATATAGGTACCTAAAAGTAAATATTACTAGTTTTTGACGCTAAATTTTCGTAAATTTGATACAGTATTTAAGATAACAAATGAGCAATATAGACGATAAGAAAAAAGCACTTGCGCTAGTGCTTGACAAACTTGACAAAACGTACGGAAAGGGGACTGTAATGACCCTGGGAGACGACGCTGTGGATACTACCATTGAAGTTATCCCTTCCGGATCTTTAGGATTAGACATCGCTTTAGGCGTTGGCGGATACCCCAGAGGAAGAATCATTGAAATTTACGGACCCGAATCTTCCGGTAAAACAACTCTGACGCTGCACGCCATTGCTGAAGCACAGAAGGCAGGCGGAATTGCAGCTTTTATTGATGCTGAGCACGCTTTCGACAGAGGGTATGCAGGGAAGCTGGGGATTGACCTTGAAAACCTGATTATTTCACAGCCGGACAACGGTGAGCAGGCGCTGGAAATTGCGGATAACCTGATCCGTTCCGGTGCTATTGACATCGTGGTTATCGACTCGGTAGCCGCTCTTACGCCAAAAGCTGAGATTGAAGGTGAAATGGGTGACTCCAAAATGGGTCTTCATGCAAGGCTGATGTCTCAGGCATTGAGAAAACTGACGGCAACCATTTCAAAAACAAAATGTACCGTTATCTTCATCAACCAGCTGAGAGAGAAAATCGGGGTGATGTTCGGGAATCCTGAAACCACTACCGGGGGTAATGCTTTGAAATTCTATGCTTCTGTAAGGGTAGACATCAGAAAAGCCAGTGCCCCGATTAAAAACGGTGATGAGGCTATAGGAAGCCGGGTGAAGGTTAAAATTGTTAAAAACAAGGTGGCTCCTCCTTTCAAACAGGCTGAATTCGACATTATGTACGGAGAAGGTGTTTCAAAAACCGGAGAAATCCTTGATCAGGCAGTAGAACAGGGAATCGTGAAGAAAAGCGGTTCATGGTTCAGCTATGAAGAAACTAAATTAGGCCAGGGGCGTGATGCCGTAAAAGATGTGTTGAAAGACAATCCGGAACTTTCGGAAGAACTGGAAAATAAAATCAAAGAAGAACTGAAAAACAAGTAACTGTTTTCAGGATCAGATAGAGAGACAGCTTCAGGGCTGTCTTTTTGTTTTTGATATGGTGGTTATCCGGCTCTTCCTGCTTTTATAGCCGTTAGTTAATCCATAGAATTAACCAGTACAAAATACCGGTAAGCCAGAATAGCTTTCTGTGCTTTGGTTAAAGTATTAGGGTCTTTGCCGCTTAGTTTGGGCAATACCGCTTTATTTACTTTATTCAGGAATTTAAAAAATGATTTTTTCATAACTTTATCTTTTGGTAAGGCATCCTAGTTTACGAAATACTGTCTTACACAGAGTTCAAAAATAATGCAAACCGATTAGAATAACAGCTTAAAACACCGTACCTATGGATGATATTTTCAAAAAGCAGGTCTATGAACTGGTCAGGATGATCCCGAAAGGCCGCGTTTCTACGTATGGAGCCATAGCTAAAGCCGTAGGATATCCCAACCATTCCAGGCATGTGGGAAAAGCAATGGGCAGCTGCCCTAAAGATGTACCCGCACACAGAGTCATTTCCGCTTCAGGCGTCCTGTCTGTGCCGGAATTTCAGTCCAGGCTTGAAGCAGAGGGAATTACCGTGCAGAATTTAAGAATTAAAAATTTTAAAACCCTGTTCTGGGATCCTCTGAAGGAAATTTAAGGGCTATTTCTTTTTCAGTTCCTGCACCTCTTCATTAAGCCGGTCTATCTCTTTTTTCAACAGTCCAATGTACTCCTGAAGATTCTGAATAACGGATGTGGAAATGCTGTTGAACTGCGTCATCACTCCTGTAGAAACAGCATTGTCATTGAATACGGGATGTTCGTTATTAACGATGACTTTAGGTTCATCCTCCTCGTAAATCTCATCTACCGATACATTGAGAAATTTTGCAATTTTCTCCCATTCATCCTTAATGATTCTCACATCTCCGCTCTCCTTTCTGCTGTAATTGGATACATCAGTGGCAATGGCATCTGCAACATCCTTTTGCGTGTATCCCTTTCTTTTCCTTAATAAACGTAGCTTTTCCTTTTGCATGATAAAGTTTTTAAAAACAATAAAAGTACAATTTGTACATCTATTGCACAACAAATTTACAACAAATCTGCAATCAATATTCTTGTCTCAAGCTGTTCATATTGATAAGTTTGTTCTATTAACCATTTAATGATTCAGATGATGAGAAAATTATTTTCAGCAGCTTCCCGGAGCGGCAGGATCCACAAGAACATTTCATTTCACAACTTCATCCGGAAAAGTTATGTCCCGGATGATCCGCACTTTCAATCATACGCTTTTCATTTCTTCTTACCAGAATGAAACAATGCCTCCTTCTTTCAGCATCGGTGATTATTACATCCTTTATGAAATCCCAGGGATTCAATGTGCTGTACGAAGCAGATTATAAGATGGTTTACAAAGATCAGAAAGCAAACCCGACATCCCAGGAAGATACATTTGCCTTACTGATCAATATCAAAGCGTCTTATTATAAAAACATGAAGAAATATGTGGAGGACTCATTGAAGTATGAGGAGAAGATCCATGAGAAGACGGACTTCAGGGAAGGGCTACGGTTCATCACCGATTTCCCGGAATATATCGGCACCACATCAGGCAAGCTTTATGTAACACTGCCTATAGGCAATAAACCGTTTGCCTATGAAGAAACCAACAGCCTTAAATGGCAAATCGTTAATGAGCATCAATCTTTAAACGGATACCGCTGCCAAAAAGCGGTTACAAAAAAATACGTCAGAACCTGGATTGCCTGGTTTACCAGAGATATTCCCTTTCCGTTCGGGCCGTATAAATTCAATAAGCTTCCGGGCCTGATCGTAGAAGTATATGACGAAAATAAAGACTATATATTTTCCCTGTATAACTTCAGGAAGAGGACATACTTCTGTAAATCGGCAAATATGTCACCTCATGCATCAGCTGTGTATAAAAATAAGGTGTTCGATTATCAAAGAAAAGAAATTGCAGATCCGAATAATTACAATAAGCTGATTACGGATCCTGAAACGTTAAGTTATGTTTTGAAAAAAGCCCGGGAAAGAGCCCAAAATTATAATCCTATAGAATTAAGCATAGATTAATCAGTCACTTGGAATTTTTTATATTGATGAAATAATGTAAAAACGATGAAATATTTTTTTATTATTATCCTGTTGTTCTCCCTTCTGCAACTGCAGTAAAAAATCCTCACAACCCGTTGTCGATTACAGTACGGATTATGAACAAAACCGCTGTATGCTTGATCTTGACCATGCTGCAAGGAAACAGCAGACCTTAGTTGTACTGGACGGAAAGGTTTCTGATTTGGTGGACCTGGAACGCCTGACAGCTCAGAATAAGATCAAGAGTTTTAAAGTGATTAAAGACAGTACGGAAATAAAAAAGTTAAACTATTTTACGCCAAGGTAAAAACAGTCATTATTGCCGTTAAAAAGTGACAGAGAGGCTGTCCATCAGCCTCTTTTTATATTTTTTAGATTGATATTCAGCTGACGTTATATAATATCAAAGAAGCTGGAATCATCAGCATAATTAAAAAGTAAGTGTGGAGGTTTGTTTAACCATGAAGGGGAATTGATGTGTTAAAAGTTTCGGCGAGGCCTGTGGCCTCGCCGAAACGCTTTATTGGGTGATCTGCTGATAACTTCTCTGGATGAAGTCGGTCAGATCTTTTCCTTTCAGTAAGTTCTGTGAAAGTTTGGCCAGATCAAGCGCATGGCGGATCAGGCTTTCTTTAGCTTCTCCTGATTCAGCCTTCAAAATCTGACCGGCAAAATCGCTGTTGGCATTCACCACCAGGTTATACATCTCCGGGAATCCTCCCATACCGAACATTCCGCCTCCGCCGGTGGCCTGCATATCTTTCATTCTTCTCATGAATTCAGGCTGGGTAATGGTAAACGGAGCGTCTGTGCTGTCAAGATCTTCAAGCTGGACCGTGAACTTCGCATCTTTAATCGCCTCTTCCACTTCCTTCTTCAGGGATTCCTTTTCCGTATTGTTAAGCTTGGCAATTACAGGTTCATCTTTCTTAATAAGGTTATTGATATGATCGGCATCTACCCGTACAAAAGAAACATTTTCCTTTGATCCTTCAAGCTTCTGGATCACATGGGGAACAATTGGAGAATCCAGAAGGAGGACTTCATATCCTTTATCTCTGGCAGACTGGATGTAGCTGTGCTGTTCATCGGCATTCGTAGCATAGAGGATAACCAGTTTTCCGTCTTTATCGGTCTGTAAAGGCTTGATCTTTTCTTCCAGCTCATTCCAGAGAAAGTACTTGCCGTCTGTAGTGGGATATAAAGTAAATTTATCTGCTTTCTCAGCAAACTTTTCTTCAGTTACAATTCCGTATTCAATAACTACTTTAATGTCATTCCATTTTTTCTCGTAGTCCTCACGGTTTTCATTGATGAGAGAGGCCATTTTATCCCCTACTTTCTTCGTGATATAGGAAGAGATTTTCTTTACGGCACCATCAGCCTGTAAATAAGAACGGGAAACGTTCAACGGAATATCCGGAGAGTCGATAACCCCGCGCAGGAGCATCAGGAAATCAGGGACAATACCTTTTACCTCATCCGTAACAAACACCTGATTCTGGTATAGCTGGATTTTATCCTTTTCAATATTTAAATTATTGTTCAGTTTAGGGAAGAACAGGATCCCGGTAAGGTTGAAAGGGTAATCCACATTCAGATGGATGTGAAAGAGAGGCTCTTCAAACTGCATCGGATACAGTTCGTGGTAGAACTTCATGTAATCCTCATTCACAAGTTCGCTTGGGGCAATCGTCCAGGCCGGAGTAGGATTGTTGATGATGTTATCCACTTCCTCAGTTTCTGCTACAGCATCTTCAGGAGCATCTTCCGGTAAAGGCAATGTATGTGTTTTAGTTCCGAATTTAATCGGAACAGGCATGAACTTATTATATTTCAATAACAGTTCACGGATTTTGTTTTCTTCCAGGAATTCTGTAGAATCTTCTGCAATGTGAAGGATAATTTCCGTTCCTCTGTCAGTTTTTTCTGTAGTTTCTTCAAGGGTGAATTCCGGGCTGCCATCACAGATCCATCGTACTGCCGGCTCGTCCTTGTATGATTTTGTTAAGATCTCCACTTTTTCAGCTACCATAAAAGCAGAATAGAATCCCAGACCGAAGTGTCCGATAATTCCTGAATCTTTAGCCGTATCCTTATATTTTTCGAGGAATTCTTCCGCTCCGGAGAAAGCTACCTGATTGATGTATTTTTCAACTTCTTCACCGGTCATCCCGATTCCCTGGTCGATGATCCGAAGGGTCTTCTGTTCTTTATCAACTTTTACTTCGATCTTCGGGTTTCCGTATTCTACCTTCGCTTCACCGATACCGGTTAAGTGTTTCAGTTTTAAAGTAGCATCTGTAGCATTCGAAATAAGTTCTCTCAGGAAAATCTCATGATCACTGTACAGAAATTTTTTGATTAGTGGAAAAATGTTTTCCACCGACACATTAATATTTCCCTTAGTCATAATAATTTTTGTTTTTAATTTTCTATATGGTCACAAAAAAAATACCGATCCGGATAAAGTGACATATTGACATTACTGCCTGTATAATATAAAAAATAAGATGTAAAATGTATGGTGATTGTTTGCCAATATGATCAGTGTATCACCACGAATTACCCGGTCTGCCCTCAAATAATCAGAAGTAAAAAAACGCTTCAAAAAAAATTGAAGCGTCTTATATTACATCGAATGATCGATTTAGTTTTCCAGGATATACGAGAACATCAGCGGTGCACAGATGGTGGCATCACTTTCAACGATAAATTTCGGTGTGGTGATATCCAGTTTACCCCAGGTAATTTTCTCATTAGGAACAGCTCCGGAATATGATCCGTAAGATGTCGTAGAATCTGAGATCTGGCAGAAATAAGACCAGAACGGAATGTCATGCATCTCCATATCCTGATACAGCATCGGTACCACACAGATTGGGAAATCCCCTGCAATACCTCCTCCGATCTGGAAGAAACCTACTCCTTTTCCTGCTGAATTCTTAGTATACCAATCGGCCAGGTAGGTCATGTATTCGATTCCTGATTTCATCGTTGACGGTTGAAGCTCACCTTTGATGCAGTATGAAGCGAAGATATTCCCCATCGTGGAATCCTCCCATCCAGGAACTACAATCGGAAGGTTTTTCTCAGCTGCAGCAATCATCCAGGAGTTTTCTCTCGGGATTTCATAATACTGCTCCAAAACTCCCGAAAGGATCATTTTGTACATGTATTCATGCGGGAAATAGCGTTCTCCTTTAGCCTCAGCATCTTTCCATATCTCAACGATATGTTTCTGCAGCCTTCTGAATGCCTCTTCTTCAGGAATACAGGTATCGGTAACCCTGTTCAGGCCTCTTTCCAGAAGATCCCATTCTTCCTGCGGCGTCAGGTCCCGGTAATGAGGTACTCTTTCATAGTGGGAATGCGCCACCAGGTTCATCAGGTCTTCTTCCAGGTTGGCTCCTGTACAGGAAATGAAATCCACTTTTCCCTGACGGATCATCTCTGCGAATATTTTCCCCAATTCTGCTGTAGACATGGCTCCGGCAAGGGTAACCATCATTTTCCCCCCGTCTTTAAGGTGGGCAACATAACCTTTGGAAGCATCCACCAATGCTGCTGCATTGAAGTGCAGGTAATATTTTTCTATAAATTCGGTAATCGGTTTGCTCATTGTTTTGATTTTTGCAAAGATAAAACTTAAAAACGGAATGTAGCCGCTGCACTCAGAGAAACTCGGTGTAAACCTTCCCTTTCTTTCTCCCCGAATTCATAAGAGACCCCATTGACAGTCATCTTCTTCAGGGTTCCTGCTGTTAACCCGAGTTTAGGACCGATCAGGAAGTTTTTGTGGATCATATACTGGTATCCTATCCCTGCATCTACTCCAAGATTGTTCCCTTTTCCTTTGGCATTGACCGGCGTATTATTAGCGGTAGTTTTTGTGGTGTACGTAATGACACCCAGGGCGAGGTCAACAAACAGTTTATGCCTTGAAGGTTCATTATAATTGGAAATAAAAATAGACGGTCCGAAGAAGGTAATCTTATCCTTGGTAGTAACAGGAATAGAATACAGGGTTCCGTTATTATCAGAAGCTGTCATAAACCCGCTGCTGGAAGCACTGAAATCGGAATACTTTACCCCTATGGCAATATTGGCGCTTCCCTTGGGATGATAATATGCTGCAATATCAAAGTTAACTCCATGTTTCAGGCCTTTTACATATTCCTTTTCATCCCTGGTCAATCCGGAAGCGGTTTCCGCCGTTCTCCAGGCATATCCCACCGAAGGGATAATGGAAAATTTCTGTTGTGCAAAGGAAAGGAAGGAAAGAGAAAAAATCCCTAACGTTATCAGTTTTTTTATCATGATCAAATTTTCCGGCAAAAATAAGTTTTTTACAGGAATATCAAAATTTAAAACGCCGGTTTTCTTTCTTGTCAGAGAGTTTTTTTTTGGTATCCAGTCTCTTTTGCTTCTGGCTTTTGGACGGTTTTGTAGCCCATCTTTTTTTAGGAATAACAAGCGCTTTGTCGACGAGCTCTATGATTTTTTCTATTGCCTTATTTTTATTCATCAGCTGGGTCCTGCTTTCAGATACGGTAAGAAACAGTATCCCTTCTGCATTGATCCGGTTTCTGAGCTTATCCGAAATCAAAGCCTTTTGAGCATCATTAAAAAATGCTGAGCCGGAAACATTCCACAACACGGTAACGGAAGTTTCCACCTTATTGACATTCTGGCCCCCGGCTCCGCTGCTGCGTGACGTTTTAAACTGAAGCTCCCGTGAAAAATCTCTCATACCATTCATATAATTTGAAATCTATTGATGTTTCTTTTCCTGACTGATTTTCTCTTTGAGTTGTATCCGGCTGACTTTCCCGTTTGGAGTACGTGGAATCTCACTGATGAATAGTACTTCTTTAGGATGGTGGAAGTTTTTTTCAAAAGGAATGCTTTTAATCCTTTCCCGGATTTCATCCGAATCATCACTTTCTATCACCAGTATCAATTTCTGACCCAAACGTTCATCTTCCAGCCCTAAGAATACCGCTTCAGCAGGAATTTCTTTTTTCACTAAAGCTTCCAGCTGTTCAGGAAATATTTTCGCACCACCTGAATTAATCACATGATCTGCCCTTCCCAGGAACCTGAATTGCTTTGCGTTGATAATCTCCACGAGATCATTGGTCTGCAGAACTTCTTCATTCAGCTCCGGAGCACAGATCTTAAGACATTCCCTGTCATCTGTAGAAATGGAAATATGATCAAAAACCGTGAAATAATCTTCACTTAACGGAGCAAGCTGCTTTAAGGCAATATGAGAAAGGGTTTCGGACATGCCATAGGTTTCATAGATGTGGTTTTCAGAACCGGATATTTTCTGCTTCAGGCTTTCTGAAACTGCTGCCCCACCTATAATGAGATTCCTGATCAAGGGCAGCTTATCCAGAGAATGCTCCACCTGTAAAGGTGTCATGGCACAGAAGTCAATTGCATATTTCAGGTTTTCCAGAGGCTTTACTGACGGTTCAGAAATGAAAAGCTCAAGATGCCTTATTATTGACCTTACCAGCATCATTTTTCCGGAAATATATTCTACCGGAAGGCACAGCAAAGACGTATCCCCTTCTTTCAGCCCCAGAAAGTCACAGGTCATTTGTGCAGAGTTTATCATGCGTTTTTTTTCAATCCTGAAAATTTTGGGAACTCCGGTTGATCCTGAAGTCTGCACCTCTACTGTACCTGAATCCGAAAACCAATCTTCTAAAAATTTTTCGATTTTTTTTTCAAATTCAGCTCCCGCGTCTAAATTATTAATTCTGAGATTATTGAATTTACTTACCATATTCTTCCGTCCTAAAAAGTGAAGTAAATTTAAAAAAAAGTTTGCGAACCCCTTGCATGTAAAGAAAAAAGCTGTAAATTTGCACCACTGAAACAAACAAACACAGACCCATGGTGTAGCGGTAACACTACTGATTTTGGTTCAGTCATCTGGGGTTCGAATCCCTGTGGGTCTACCGAGAGGCAAATCTTTGAGATTTGTCTCTTTTTTGTTTTTGGAGGAATCAATACTTTTAGAAGATTAGGATAAAAATTTGAAGCCGGATTCCACAAAAAGCTGAACTCAGAATCAGGCAGAATAAAATAAGGATTGCTTATTGGCCTTCAAGTAGGCATGTCAAAATCCATTTGTTTAAAAACAAAATGGAGAACAACAATGTCCTCCATTTCAAATCCGATATAATAGTCATTAGTGCTTTAAAAGTCATAATCTTTTGTAAAATCAGCCCCATTCCCGGATAAGGTTTTATTGGTCTCATTTACTACCACCTCGCCATTGACTTCTGCCTTAAAACTGAACTTTAAATCTGAGTTGTAATTGATCACCTGGATTCCTGAGGTAGCCATTTTAAATGGCTTTACCGATTCTATCACATACGTTGTCGTTCCGCCGGTAAAATCATTGTCACCAAGGGAAACCCCGGCTTCATTGTTTTTTGTTACCCCGTTTACTTTCCAGAATGTTTTCTGATTGGTGTCATAGCTTGCTCCTACAATGACGAAAGAAATATAGTCCGCATCATCAATGGCAGAGTTGACGCTGATCGTGAACTTGTAGTTTTTGTTCCCGTCCGCCGGTGTTGCCTGGTCATCATCGCTGCTGCATGAACTGATGGAAATGCATCCAAAGATCAGCAACAAAATGACTGTGAAGTTTTTAATACTTAGGTGATTTTTCATGTGAATTTATTTTAGTGTTGTTGTAATTTCCTTGATCAAATTTTCTGTTCCTGTTAATAAAAAAGGATTTAGTTACTCTGAAAATTTGCAGTGAAACTGCTGAATTCTTGCTTACTCTCCTCCTTGTAACAGGAAAAAAGATGCTGTACGAATGTTTTCTGTAAGCAACAGAATTTTCAAGCAAGCTATTCACAGGCTAACATTCAACAAAATTATCCTGAAAATAATTGCCGGTCAATCCACAAAAAACAGTATTTTTTTCTACTGGGAAATAGGTAGATTGTGGTGTGGTTTGAAATGTCCCTTAGCTGAAATTACCTGTTGACAGAATGCTTGAAATAAATAAAATTTAAAGTAATTATTTCACAAACTATTCTCTTAACTCCATTCCCATTTAAGATTAAATTATATATCTTTGGGTAAGCAATACAAATGATACACTAAAGGACCATGAACAGATATTCCTTTCCTGATAACCTCATCCCTGCCAACGACGGATCAAGACTGTCTAAATTAAAGCAATATGATGTTGTTGATACGCTTTCGGAGCCGGAATTTGATACGATTTCCAGCATTGCTGCGGAAATTTTTCAGGCTCCCGGTGCATTTGTCAATTTTGTGGATGCAGAAAAGGTGTTTTTTAAATCTAACCTGAGTATGTTTCCTACCAACCAGGTGCATAGAAATGACAGCCTGTGTTCCCTTACGATCCTTGAAGACGATATTACCGTATTTTATGACACCCATGAGTTCACTGAACTCAGCCAAAATCCCTATGTGCATTCAGAAGGAGGTATCCGGTTTTATGCCGGGGCTCCCATAAAAACACCGGAAGGACATAATATTGGTACTGTCTGTGTAATCGACGATCAGCCCAGGAATGCCATCACGGAAATCCAGGCCTCCCTGCTGAAGAAGCTGGCTTCCCTGGCTCTGGAAAAGCTTGAATCCAGGCGGATGAAAAGACAGATGTCTCAGATTGTTGATGACCACCTGCACCAGGTCACCCATGACCTGCTGAATCCTCTTACATCGATCATGATCTCTGCCCAGCTGATCCAGAAAAAAGCAGGTGATAATGAGATGCTTCAAAAAGTTGGTAACAGCATTCTGGAAAGGGCCGATTTTATGCAGAAAAGCATCAGCAACCTCCTGAGTGATGCTTCCCTGAATGAAGGAGAAGAGCAGCTGGCCAAAGAATCCGTTAAAATTAAAGATTTGACAGACCATCTGTACCGCGACTTTAAAATGATCCTGGAACACAAGCAGCAGGTTCTGCATATAAATGGAGTGACCGATACGCTGCTGCATATTGACCGCAAACGGATTCATAATGTTCTGGCTAATCTTGTGAGCAACGCATCCAAGTATTCACCTTTGGGATCTGTTATTCATCTCCGCTATTCGGAATCGGAAAAAACAGTGCTTTTCGAAATCTGTGATGAAGGAGCAGGGATTGCACCGGAAGAATTTGACAAGCTGTTCAGGAAATTCTCCCGCCTGTCTTCCAGGCCAACCGGAAACGAACGTTCCCACGGATTCGGCCTATACACCGTAAAAGTACTCACAGAAATGCATGGAGGAAGAGTATGGGCGGAAAGTGAAGGTATAGGAAAGGGAACTCTCTTTTTTGTAGAGTTGCCCAAATACTGATTATCAGCAATTTTACAATATCATTTATTCCAAGTATTCTTTTGGAACCGAAATATTATTCTGTTTCATATAGTCAATCAGATCATGGTATTTATCCTGATAATCGCCTACTCCGCACTGATCTGAAATGCTGCAGATATCAGACGGCCTGATCTCAAGTATTTTTGAGATTTTTGTCAGGATCTCCAGGTTGATCTTTACCTTTCCATTTTCTATATCTGAGTAGGCCTTCTGGGAAATCCCCATTTCAAAAGCCATGTATTCCTGCGTAAAATCCTTACTCCGGCGTACTTTCCTGATATTTTGACTGCATATTTTCATCGCAACTGTTTTAGTAGTTTTCAGTATAGTTTAGAAGGATACCTACTAGACTCCGACAAAGTTATTAAATACCTTTGGCAAAACATTATACACCTACATGATATTTAAATTTCTTTCTCATTTACGGGTTTAAAATTGAATCGGAAAGGAATATGATCATCTCAGTCAACACATTTGCAATTATGGATACGCAAAAATTTAATTATGACAATGCTATTGTCAGGGCATTCCTGTATGCCACTATTGTATTCGGTCTCATAGGCTTCTTACTGGGACTTACAGCTGCTTTAATGCTGTTTTACCCTGAATTACCTGAGTTTTTATTCGGAACCGATGATGTTACCATCCAAAGCCTGAGGAGCGGCAACATCCAGGGACTGATCAATACACAGGGTGCCATGGGATTCGGAAGGATCAGAATGCTGCATACCAGTGCCGTTATCTTCGCTTTTGTGTGCAACTCATTCTTCTGCGGAGCCTATTACAGCCTCCAGAGATTGCTGAAAACCAGAATGTACAGCGATACATTGTCCTGGCTGCATTTCTGGTCTTGGCAGATCATGATCATCTCCGTAGTGATTACTTTCCTGATGGGAATCAACACCTCAAAAGAATATGCCGAACATGAGTGGCCGATTGATATTTTAATTGCATTCTCATGGATCATTTTCGGGATCAATATGTTCGGGACCATTGCCAAAAGAAGGGTACGACATCTTTATGTAGCCATCTGGTTCTTTATTGCCACCTGGATTGCGGTAGCGATGCTGCATATCTTCAATAACCTGGAGGTTCCGCTTTCTTTCACCAGCTGGAAATCCTATTCGGCTTACGCCGGAGTAAAAGATGCGCTGGTACAGTGGTGGTATGGCCATAATGCGGTGGCTTTCGTACTGACAACCCCTGTTTTAGGCCTGATGTATTACTTCCTTCCTAAAGCAGCGAACCGTCCGGTGTTTTCCTATAAACTCTCCATCATCCACTTCTGGTCCCTTATTTTTGTGTACCTGTGGGCCGGTCCGCACCATCTTCAGTATACTGCGCTTCCGGGATGGGCACAGGCACTGGGAACAGGATTCTCCATTATGCTGATCGCTCCGTCATGGGGAGGAATGCTGAACGGCCTCCTTACTTTAAGAGGAGCATGGGACAAAGTGAGGGAAAATCCAATCCTTAAATTCTTTGTAGTGGCGGTAACCTGCTATGGAATGGCCACCTTCGAAGGGCCGCTCCTCGCAACAAAATCACTGAATAAAATCGGGCATTATACCGACTGGGTGATCGGTCACGTACACGTAGGTGCCCTCGGCTGGAACGGTTTTATGGCCTTCGGGATTGTATATTATCTTGTACCGATCCTGTGGAGAACGCCTCTCTGGTCCAAAAAACTGGCTAACTGGCATTTCTGGCTGGGAACTTTAGGAATTATTTTCTATGCCGTACCAATGTACATTTCAGGATTCACCCAGGGATTGATGTGGAAACAGTTCAATCCGGACGGAACCTTAGTCTGGAAAAACTGGCTGGATACAGTAACAGCAATTATTCCTTATTTCAAGATGAGGTTTGCAGGCGGAATTTTCTATCTGACAGGTGCCGTACTGATGACCGTTAATGTATTCAAAACCGTACGCGCCGGATCATTCCAGAAAAACGTCCCTGCTGAAGCACCAGCATTAGCCAGGGTGGGAAGTGGAAGAAAAGAGGGTGAAGGCACACATCTCTGGCTTGAAAGAACGCCTACCCTGCTTTCCGTTCTGGCATTTGCCGTCATTGCCATCGGAGGTCTGGTGGAAATTGTACCCACACTGACCGTGAAAAGCAATCTCCCTACTATTTCAGCAGTAAAACCTTATTCACCGCTGGAGCTGGAAGGAAGAGACCTGTATGTCCGAGAAGGATGTAATTCATGCCACTCACAGATGATCCGGCCATTCCGGGATGAAGTGCTGCGCTTCAACGGTAAAAACGGGCAGTATTCCAAAGCAGGAGAATTTATCTACGACAGGCCGTTCCTTTGGGGATCCAAAAGAACCGGGCCGGACCTTCAGAGAGAAGGCGGCAGAAATCCTGACTCATGGCACTTCAAGCATATGTACAACCCAAGGATTACCTCAGCAGGGTCTATTATGCCACGTTTCCCCTGGTTGATCAGCAATGAGCTGGACCGTTCACAGATGACTGATAAGATGAAGCTCATGAAAAATGTTTTCGATGTGCCTTATACCAAGGCCCAGATCGATTCATCCAATCAGTGGGCAGACCATCAGGCTCAGGCTATCGTCAAGAGAATTTATGCCGAAGCCAATGATGTGAAAACGCAGATGGAAAAAGAGAAAATCACCAGAGGGGCTGCATTTGTACCGCTTGAAAAAAGGGAAATTACCGCAATGATCGCTTACCTGCAAAGATTGGGTACCGATATTAAAACCACAGACATCAAAACTGCAAGCATCGAGTAATTAATAAAACCTGAATGACAATGAAACCAAGAACACCCATTTCTGTATATATTGCCGTAACGATCGTACTCAGCATCATGGTCTTCGGTATGTTCAGTCCGGACGGAAGCTATCTGACCTCTGCATTTTTCTGGGGCCTGCTGCTGATCGCCACTATCCTGCTGCTCATCATGAATTCGATAGGTGACCTGATTGAGAACGAAAATTTCAGCAGGCTTTCCGAAGAAGAAAAGCAGGCTTATCTTGAGCAGAAGAAAATCCCTTATTACCAGAAGTTGTGGAACTCAGCATTCAAAAAGCAATCCCAGTCTGAAGAAAAGGATATTCTCATCGATCATGGATTCGACGGGATCACGGAGCTTGACAATTCGCTTCCAAAATGGTGGACAGGCTTGTTCTGGTTCGGTTGTGTATTCTGTGTAGTCTACATGGCAGCATATATCTTTACAGATTATGCCCATCAGGAAAAGGAATATGACCAGGAAGCCAAAACCATGCTTGCTTCCATTGCAGAATTTGAAAAAACGGCTCCGCCGGTGAATCTGGAAACCGCTAAATACAGCGCTGATAACATTGCAGAAGGTGAACAGCTTTTTAAAACCAATTGTGCAACCTGCCACGGAGAAGGAGGAATCGGAGGGATCGGTCCTAATCTTACGGACACCCACTGGATTAACGTTAAGCAAAAAAGCCTGTTTAAAAACGTCATCTGGATGTTGGAAAACGGCTCCCCTAATAATCCCGCGATGAGGCCTTTTGTTAAAGAGGGTACCATTACCGGCCGGGATGGTGAAAAAATTGCCGCTTACGTTTATCACATCAACCAGGAAAAATCCCCGGTTACTCAAGCTCAGGGCGGTGCTGCCCCTCAGGGAGAAACGGTGGAATGGGAAAATGGCAACGAATAATATTCAAAACTAATAACCAACCATATAAACCATGCCATGCCCCCTTTTGCTATAACTAACATTTGAATTTTCATTTTTGCTAACCTTTTCACTTTATAGGCCTGAAAGGGGGCTATTATTAACTTAAACCCAGCGCCTTGACTGTCTTCATCAACTATTCACTTGACAGCAACTCAACTAAAAATTCCATAACGGACCGTCAAGGCAGGGTTTTTGTATTCCAAACGGGTGCCACAACAGATAATTTTCTTCATCAGGATGATTATCTTTGTTAAAACCCAATCACTTTGAAACTGAAAATTAACAAGAGAAAAATTCTTAAGGGTATTGCGATATTCTTTGTCTCACTATTGATTATCATTACCTTGCTGGTTTTGAGCCTCCGGCTTCCCGCTGTCCAGAACTACGTAAAAGATAAGCTTGTCGTTTATCTTGAAAAGAAGATCAAAACCAAAGTAAGCCTGAAAAGGGTCTACATAGGCTTTCCCAACAGCCTGATCATGGAAGACCTCTACCTTAAAGGCCAGGAAATCGACACCCTGCTGGCTGTAAAAAAGCTCGATGTAGGGCTCCACATGCTTAAACTGATCGATTCCAAAGCAGATATTACTTCAGTGGATATGGAAGGCGTCCGCGCCAATGTGGTGAGGAAACCGGACGGAAAGTTTAATTTCGATTATATCATCAATGCATTTGCTACCAGCGATAAACAGGAAAGCTCTTCCAAACCTTTTATTATTTCCCTGGATAAAATCAGGCTGAAAGATATCGGCATTACTTTTAATGACCAGCAATCCAGGAATGACATCCAAGTATATTTCAATTCTTTCGATACCCGGGTGAGGACTTTTGACCTGAGTAAAAATAATTATGCTGTTAATGATATCAGTTTAGACGGATTAAAGCTTAAGCTGAAACAGGACCTGATAGAAGAGGTTTCCAAAAAAGTGGAGAAAAAAGTAGATTCCCTGGAGCAGAAAAGCCCGATGAAAATTGGCTTGAGAGGAATCAAACTGACTAATTTCAATATTGATTACGGCGATGATAATACCAAGACTTTTGCCAAGGTCCTTTTCAAGGAATTAAGTACACGCGTCAACAGCCTTGACCTGGAAAATAATGCTTACAACATAGGCAACCTGTTTTTATCCGGTGCTGACATCAATGCCAATCTTTATCTCCCGGCTCAGGATGCCAATCCGAAGGATACCAAGGAACAGGATAAAAATTCAGCTCCCGCACAGAAAGCCATGCAGCTCCTTCTAGGAAAACTGGTGCTGAATGATGTAAAAGTAGCTTACAATAATACGGCAATAGCTCCTACAAGGCAGGGAATGGACTTTAACCACCTTAATTTCTCCAGAATGAACGTGGAAGTCCGCGATTTCAAAATGCAGGACAATACTTTTGCCGGATCGGTAAACTCAGCGGAAATACAGGAAGCAAGAGGACTTAACATCCAGAAATTCAATACCGATTTTGTTTATGGCGAAAAGCAGGCGTACCTGAAGGACCTTTATCTCCAGACGCCTAAAACGCTGTTAAGGGATGAGGTAGTCCTGAACTACAACTCTATCCAGCAGCTCAGCTCCAATCCGGGAGCAGTGCAGGTCAATGCCAACATCAGGGATTCAAAAATCGGTTTTTCGGATATCCTGAACCTGGTTCCTACGCTCAGGAATACCGCTCCTTTTAACAAATATCCTGATGCTGTTCTTAATGTTAACGTCAATGCCAAAGGCAGTGTGAATGACCTGGCCATTCAGGACCTGAAACTTTCGGGGCTGGATCAGCTGAGGGTGGCAGCATCAGGAAGGATCAGGAATGCCATGAATCCTGAAAACCTGTATTATGACCTTAAAATCGGTGAACTCTCAACCACCGGCAGGACCGTTTTTAACCTGGTGCCTAAAGGAACGATTCCTTCCAATATCTCTCTTCCGTCCCATTTCAGTATTAAAGGAAATGCAAAAGGAACGACCAAGATGGTGAACACGAACCTGAACTTATATTCTACCCTCGGTAATGCTTCCGTTACGGCTGATGTTGACATGAGAAGGAAAAACAGGGAATTATATAACGTAAAGGCTAATTTACAGGGCCTTCAGATCGGAAAAATCATTCAGAATAAAGATATCGGAGCCATCAGTGCTCAGATTTATGCGAAAGGCGAAAGCTTTGACTTTAAAAATGCAAGGGCTGATCTTAAGGGTCATGTGGCTTCTGCCGTTTATAAAGGATACCGTTACCAGAATATGGATCTGACCGGAAAAATCAACCGGGGGAATTATAACATCATCCTTAATTCCAAGGATCCGAATGCCAATATGCAGTTAACAGCCAGCGGATTGTATAATGATAAAAACCAGACGGTAAAAGTAAACGGAAACATCAACAAACTGGATATCAATAAGCTGGGTTTTTATGCTCAACCGATGATCCTGGCCGGGAAAATAGATGGTGACTTTACAGATCTTAATCCTGACCGCCTTAACGGATTTTTAAATCTGAAAGATTTTGCATTTTCAGACACCAAAGAAGTATATCCTATTCAGGAGGTCAATCTTAGAGCGAAATCTACCACGGATTCAACCCAAATCCTGTTCAACTCGCAGGTTGCAGACGTGGAACTCACCGGAAAGTATAAGCTGACACAGATTTTCGGAGCATTAAGCCAGACGATCAATCAGTATTATCAGTTCCAGAAGCCCGGTAAAACCCAGAAGATCGATGGCGGACAGTTTTTTACGTTCAATGCTAAAATCAAAAATGATGACCTGATCCGCAAGTTTGTACCGGACCTGAAAAACTTTGAAACCATTGCACTGACCGGAAATTACAATGCAGATTCACAAAAAATTGAAGTGGATGGGAAGATTCCACAGTTGCTGTATGGGGAGAATGCTATTACAGATGCATCATTAAGAGTAACCAATGAAAACCAGGCATTGCAGTATATGCTGAATGTCGGCAGTCTGAAAAGCTCAAGCTTTGCCCTGAATAAGGTGAACATCAATGGCGATGTAGCCAATAATACCATCAATTACAATATCACCACTAAGGATGCTAAAGATGTTACCCAGTTCCTGATTGCAGGTAATGCCAGATCGTTGAATGATGTCACTGAGATCTCCCTTAACCCTGATGGCCTGAAACTGAATTATACGGACTGGACCGTAGCGGAAAACAACAGGATACAGATCAGCAATAAAGGGATACTGGCAGATAATTTCAGGCTTTCCAATGCGGGAAGCGAAATCCTTCTGCAGTCTGAAAACAGCTCACCGGGAAGCCCGCTGAATGTTTCATTAAAAGATTTTAAAATCGAAACGATCACAGAACTCATTAAGAAAGATACACTTTTAGCACGTGGAAATATTAATGGTACTGCCCAGCTGAGGAACCTTACGAAGGATATGACATTCACTTCAGACCTGAATATTTCAGACCTGATCGTGTATGAAAATCCTGTCGGGAACCTTGCCGTAAAGGTCAACAGCACTTCGGCCAAACTGCTGAATGCCGATATTGCCCTTAGTGGCAATAACAATGATGTAAGGATTACGGGAGATTATAATACCGCTGCAAGTTCTTTTGACCTGAATATGGCTATTAACCAGCTTCAGATGCGAAGTGTCCAGGGCTTCTCCATGAACGCGATTACAAATACGGAAGGATACCTTTCAGGAAACCTGAAAATCACGGGCAGCACAAGCCAGCCGAAGATTTTAGGTACCGTAAAGATGAACAATGTCGGGCTTGAAATTGCCAAAACCGGCAGTGATTTCAGAAACATCAGCGACGAAATCAATTTTACAAACCGGGGCATTGAACTGAATGATTTTAAAATCAATGATAAAGATGGTAACTCACTGGTTATCGATGGACAGGTACTTACCCAGACTTACAGGGATTTTGCCTTCAACCTGGATGTAAATGCCAAAGACTTTAAAGTGGTGAATTCAGAAAAATCCAATGATGCGATGATGTACGGAATCCTGGCGATTGATGCCGGCCTGCATGTACGGGGAAATCTGGACCTGCCAAAAGTAGACGGAAGGCTTGCCGTTGCAGATAATACGGATTTCACCTTTGTTCTTCCGCAGTCTACCCCTTCTCTACAGGAAAGAGACGGTATTGTGGAATTCATTGACCAGGATCAGGTAGCCCTTAACAAAACCATTAAAACAGATTCCATTGATACCCAAAGCAGGATCAAAGGAATGGATGTCAATGTAAATATTGAAGTCAGCAAAGAAGCCAAAGTATCGCTTATTATCGATAAGGCCAATGGTGACTTCGTAAAGCTCCAGGGAGAGGCTGAACTGACCGGAGGGGTTGATCCTTCAGGTAAAACTACCCTGGTTGGTGTCTATGAGGTGGAAAAAGGAAGCTATGAGCTTTCGGTAAGTTTACTAAAACGTAAATTCGACATCCAGAAAGGAAGTACCATTACCTGGACGGGGGAACCTACGGCTGCCAATCTTGATATTACCGCAGTCTATAAAACCGAGACCGCACCGCTTGATCTAGTCGAGCAGCAGATCAGCGGACTGGCTCCGGGAGAAATCAATCAGTACAAGCAGAGGATTCCTTTCAACACACTTCTTCAGATGAAAGGCGAACTTCTGAAACCTGTGATTACATTTGACATTACTACCGATGATAAAAACAATGCTGTCGCTTCCTCTGTGGTGGAAACCGTAGAAGCAAAACTGGCTCAGCTGAGAACGGAAGAATCCGAAATGAACAAACAGGTATTTGCTTTATTGCTCCTGAACCGTTTCATCGGGGAAAACCCGTTTGAGAACAGTGCCGGCCTCAGTACAGAAGCTATGGCAAGGCAGAGTGTAAGCAAAATCCTTTCTCAGCAGCTGAATAATTTAGCTTCCGGACTCATCAAAGGTGTAGACCTGAACTTTGACCTGGAATCTTCTGAAGATTATACCACCGGCCAAAAGAATACCCGTACCGACCTAAATGTAGGCATCAGCAAAAGGTTGCTGAATGACCGCCTTAAAGTTTCGGTAGGAAGTAATTTCGGAGTGGAAGGCGAAGCACGACAGAATGAAAGCACCACCAATATCGCCGGAGACGTAACAGTGGATTACAGCCTCTCAAGAGATGGCAGGTATATGCTGAGAGCTTACCGTAAAAATGAATATCAGGTAGCGCTCCAGGGTCAGATCATCGAAACGGGTGTAGGATTTGTGATCACCCTGGATTATGACCAGTTCAAGGATATTTTTAAAAAGTCCAGGAACAGAAAGGAAAAAGTAAAAGAGAATAAAAACAACCAAGCCGTAGAATTTAAATAAATGAAAAACAGATTCAATAGATATCTTACCTATGCTTTAGCCTCAGGAATTACTTCTGCTGCAGTCTCCTGCAGCAACACCAAGTACCTTAAAGAGGGACAGATGCTGTATACCGGAGCTGAAGTTAAAATAGAAAACGATACCCTTCCGAAAAAAGAAAAGAATGCCCTGAAATCTGAGCTGGAAAGCAACCTGACACCCAAGCCCAATTCATCTTTCCTGGGATTGCGTCCGAGACTGTTTTTTTATAATATTACCAAAGAACCGAAAAAGGAAAAAGGCTTACGGTACTGGCTGAAATACAAGGTTGGTGAAAAACCGGTTCTCCTCAGCGATGTAGACCGCGAATTCAACCGGGACATCATTGAAAACTATTCAGAAAACCAGGGATACTTTAATGCTGCGGCTACTTATGATACAGTCTCCAAGAACAGGAAGGCAGAGGTAATTTATACGCTGAGACCGGGAGCAAGGTACCTGATCAGCAATGTCAAATTCCAGCAGGATTCTACAGTGATCAACCAAGAAATCCAAAAGCTGACGGGCAGGACGTTGTTAAAAACCGGCAATCCGTTTGACCTGGATGTCATCAAATCTGAGCGCCAGAGAATAGACGACGGCTTAAAAGAAAGAGGATTTTATTATTTCCATCCGGATAATATTATTGTTCAGGCAGACAGTACCGTGAGCAAAAACCATAAAGTGGAACTGAACGTGAAGCTCAAGGATAATGCCCCGGATCTGGCTACACAACAGTTCAGCATTGATAAGGTGATCGTATTCCCTAACTACAATATCCTCGATGTAAAAAACGGGAAATATTCTATTCCGGTGGATAAAGATTCTCTTTCCAAATATGCCTATGAAGATATTTACGTGATTGATCCGCAGCATAAGTTCAAACCGAAAATTTTTGACCGGGCTTTATATTTCAAAACCGGGGACTTATACAACCGGACAGATCACAATCTTACGCTTAACAGGCTGATCAGTCTGGGGGTATTCAAATTTGTGAAAAATGAATTTGTGGTTTCAGATTCACTCCAGCATCGTTTCGATGCTTACTACCTTCTGACGCCACGCGAACTCCAGTCGCTGCGCCTGGAAGCTCTGGGAAGAACGAATTCGGCCAACTATGCGGGAAGCGAACTGAACCTCAACTGGACTCACCGTAACTTTTTCCGTGGGGCGGAACAGTTTAAAGCAGCTGTTTACGGAGCTTTTGACGTACAGGTGGGCGGACCGAAAGATGCGAACAATATTTTCCGGGCCGGTGCGAATGCACAGCTTTCCATTCCTAGGATCGTGGCACCGTTCCGATTTAATTCCTCCAGTGCCTTCGTGCCGAGAACCAATATTACGTTAGGATATGAATTCCAGAACCGGACACAATTGTATACCCTGAATACATTCAATGCATCTTTTGGCTATGTCTGGAAGGAAAATGCGCGAAAGGAACATGACCTGAAAATCATTGATGTCACCTATGTTTCTCCGGCCAATATTACCCCAAAATTCCAGGAGCAGGCCAGCCAGAATCCCTATCTGCAAAGGGTTGTTGATAAGCAGCTGATCTTCGGGCCTACCTACAGCTATACGTATACCAATACGATGCTGCCGAAAACTAATACCATTTATTATAAAGGAATGGTAGATTTAGCAGGAAACCTTACCGGACTATTGAGCGGGGCCAATGCCAAGGAGGGGAAGCAAAAAACAATTTTTGATGTTCCTTTCAGCCAGTATGCGAAAATGGAACATGATTTCAGGTTTTACCATAAGTTTGCAGAGAAAACGTCTTTCGCATCGAGAATTATAGCAGGTATTGCCTATCCTTACGGGAACTCTGTGCAGGTTCCGTATTCAAGGCAGTTTTTTGTGGGAGGAAGCAACAGTATCCGGGCATTCCGTGCTAGAACACTCGGACCGGGAAGTTATGATCCAAGGACACAGAAGGATACATTTTTCTTTGATCAGTCGGGTGATATTAAACTGGAAATGAATGCGGAATACAGGGCTAACCTTTACAAGTTTTTAAATGTAGCGGTCTTTGCCGATGCCGGAAACATCTGGCTGGTTAATGCTGACGAACAAAGACCGGGAGGCCAGTTTTCCAAAGAATTCCTGAGCGAAGTGGCTGTAGGTGCCGGGGTAGGCCTCCGACTGGACTTCTCTATTTTAGTGCTGAGGCTTGATCTTGCCATGCCGTTAAGGGTGCCTTATTATGAAAAAGGTGACCGCTGGACTTTCAACAGGATCGACTTCGGAAATTCTGACTGGAGAAAAGATAACTTAATTTTAAACATTGCTATCGGATATCCGTTCTAATATGAAAAACAACCTTACATTTTTCTGGGATGTATTAAAAGAGACCTTTAAGGAATGGAATAAATCCTCGGCATCCAAAGATTCGGCAAGCCTTGCCTACTACGCCATTTTTTCTATTCCGGGCCTTCTGATCATCATCATCTGGATTGCCGGAAACTTTTTCGGTGAAGAAGCGATACGCGGCGAAATCAGCAGCCAGATCAGCGGGATTATGGGCGCCGATGTAGCCACGAGCATTCAGGATATGATTGCCGGGGCGCTAATTGACAAAGAAAATATTTTTATGAAAATCGTAGGAATCGGATCGTTGGTATTCGGTTCCACTACCCTATTCTTCCAGCTGCAGCATTCCCTGAATACCCTTTGGGATGTAGAATCTGCGCCTAAAAAAGCGTTCGTGAAATTCCTTATCGACCGTGCAAACTCATTAGGAATGATCCTGGTTTTAGGGTTCCTTCTGATGACTACCATGATCTTATCTTCACTGATCAGCCTTTTGAATAACTGGATTACCAGCTATTTCGGATACGAAACATATATGTTGGTAGAGGTGATTAATTTCGCGGTTGGACTTGCGGTGGTCATGTTGCTGTTTGCGCTCATGTTCAAAGTGCTTCCTGATGTCAGGATCCGCTGGAGATCGGTATGGAAAGGGGCATTTCTGACTGCAGTCCTGTTTACCTTGGGAAAATTCCTGCTGAGCCTGTATTTCGGGCAGTTTAAACCGACTTCAGCATTTGGTGCCGCCGGTACGATCATCCTGATTATGATGTGGATCAATTATTCCTGTATGCTGATCTTTTTCGGGGCAGAGTTTACCAAGATCTATACCCTGAAAAAAGGCTATCCGATCATTCCGTCCAAACATGCGAAGTGGAGTGAAGCGAAGCTGTATGAAGAAAGCATGAAAGATAAGACCGCTCAAGAATAAAAGCAAAGCCTCCTGAATTCCAGGAGGCTTTAATGATTTACATTCTGTTTACGGTTTCAATTCCCAGCAGTCGAAGTGCTTTTTTGATCACCTTAGCGGTAAGGTCAGATAGGCTTAACCTGAAGTTTTTCAGCTGCTCATCTTCAAGCTTCAGGATGATATTGCTCTGGTAGAATGAATTGTATGCTTTCACCAGTTCATATACATAATTAGCGATCTGAGCCGGGCTTAATGATTCGGCAGCTTTTTCCACGACAGGCTTGTAGTTAGCCAGAAGCATGATCAGTTCTTTTTCAGACTCATTCAATTCAACATGAGCATAATCCTTTACTTCTGCATAACCCGCATCTGCTTTGGCCAGCAGGGACTGAATACGTGCATACGTATACTGGATGAAAGGACCTGTATTTCCGTTAAATTCAATACTTTCTTCAGGATTGAAAAGCATTTTTTTCTTAGGGTCTACTTTCAGCATAAAATATTTTAATGCTCCTATACCTACTGTTTCATAAGAAGCTTCACGAGCTTCTTCCGAAAGGCCTTCCAGCTTTCCTAATTCAATAGCTTTTGCCTTGGCAGTTTCATACATTTCCTGCATCAAATCATCGGCATCCACTACAGTACCCTCACGGGATTTCATTTTACCGTTCGGGAGCTCCACCATTCCATAAGAAAGGTGATACAGATGATCTGCCCATTCATATCCCAGCTTTTTCAAGATTTTAAATAAAACCTGGAAATGGTAATCCTGCTCGTTTCCTACGGTATAGATCAGTTTCTGGATATTGTTCTGCTTGAAACGCTCTACAGCGGTACCAAGATCCTGCGTCATATAAACTGAGGTTCCGTCTGAACGCAGCAGGAGTTTCTGGTCCAGTCCTTCGTCGGTCAGGTCACACCATACCGAACCGTCTTCTTTCCGGTACAGCACGCCTTTATCAAGTCCCTGCTGAATAAGGTCTTTTCCAAGAATATAGGTATTGCTTTCGTACTGAACCTGGTCAAATTCAACACCGAGTCTTTTGTATGTTTCATTGAATCCTGCATAGACCCATGCATTCATTTCTTTCCATAGGTTCCTTACGTTTTCATCTCCGCTTTCCCAGTCCAGCAACATGGCCTGAGCTTCTTTAATAAGCGGTGCTTCTTTTTTTGCCTGCTCTTCCGTCATTCCATCCTGCATCAATCCGGAAATCTGCTGCTTATATTGCTTGTCGAACTCTACATAATAGTTCCCGACAAACTTATCCCCTTTCGTATGGGTAGCTTCAGGAGTAGATCCGTTTCCGAATTTTTCCCAGGCCAGCATCGATTTACAGATATGGATCCCCCGGTCATTAATGATCTGGGTCCTGATCACATCATATCCGGCTTCCCTAAGGATCTGAGATACGGAGAAGCCTAAAAGGTTATTCCGGATATGCCCTAAGTGAAGCGGTTTATTGGTATTCGGAGATGAATATTCGATCATTACCGTCGCATTTTTCGGCTCTACGGCATCGATACCTTCCGATACTGACTTTAGATTACCAAGGAAGAACTGGTTCCTGATCTTGATATTTAAAAATCCTTTAACCACATTAAAGTTTTCCAAAAGATCAGTCTGAGTAGTCAGGGCCTCCCCAAGTTCCACCGCAATACTTTCCGGATTTTTTTTCAGCTGCTTTACCAGCGGAAAGGTCACGATTGTAAAATCGCCTTCAAATTCGGTCTTATTTTCCTGAACTTCCAGGTTGATGTCCTTCAACTGATACATATTGAGGATCACCTCTGAAAGCTTTTCGCCTACGATATTTTTGATGTTCATTATTGATATGCATTTTTATTCAGGCAGATCCTCCTGAATAGGTATAAAATCAGGTACAAATATACGGAAATAAAAAAACCGCCCGGAGGCGGTATTTAATATAAATGTTAAAAGAGTGTTATTAAAGTTTGTCCCAAAAGATCTTAGTTGTGAGCAGGTCTCCACCTATTGCTGAAGCAGCTGCATTAACATTTGCCCCGTTAGTCTGATATTCACTCGCAGGATAGGTCATACGTACGGGAACACTGGATATTGTTGCAGCACTTGCCGGTTGAAGAGCCGGGTAATCTAGCCTTCGCCAGAAATTCCATGAGGTAAGAGGTTGATTATACATGGCTACCCATGCCTGCTGACCAACAGACTGCTTCCAGTTTGAAGCATTATAAGGATGAGTTACAATATATGCCGCCGCATCTGCAGTTGCGCCCCAGTCTGTAAAAGATGAAGTAATGGCATTAGCGTAATTTACAGCTGCACTTCCTCCTATGCCCCATCGTGCACTTGCTTCTGTAAGATAAAATGCAACTTCAGTGTAATTCATAATGATTCCTGGGGTAGTAGCTGTATATGCGAAATTACCCGGTGCAGAAAAGTTGGCAAAAGATGCAGGTTGGCCAATTGCCTGACCAATATAGTTCCCTGTATTACCAACAGGTTTAAAATACCGTGATATTCTAGCATCATTATTAGCATTCATATAATCCACTAATGTTTTTCCTCCTACAAAATCATTTCTATTACTCGCTTTTACGTTTTCATAAATTGGATTCCAGTTGGGTGAGCCTGATAAATATTGAATTTTACAATCATTTGCGGAGGAAGTCATTACTCCATTACTGATAGCAGTAGCGGAAGTTTGCTGTGCTAATGACGGATTAGAATCCGCAAGTGCAATTCCTAACTTTAGAAGAAGAGAATTACCGAATGTTTTCCATCCTGATAAACTTCCTGAATAAAATTTGTCCGCAGAAGAAAAATCATCTGAAGCAGAGTTCAATCCTCCGTTCAGATCAATATTTGCTATATCCTGTTGTAACCTTGTTATCAAATTAGCATAAACCCCTGCTCCGTCATCATAGGCCGGCGCAACATTGTTTCCAAGCTGATTAGCCTGCGAATATGGGATATTGCCGAAAGTATCTACTAAAATCTGATATGTATAAACCTGCATGATATCAATTATCGCTAATTGATTCTGTTTAATTTTAGGCCAGGTATTTACTTCAGAAGGTACTGGTTGATAAGCATTTATTAATTCTTTAGCTTTCACTAAACTATTTAATACATTAATATAATTATCTATATATATCTGATTCGATACATTTCTATTAGTAAAATTATAATTACTTTCTTCAACATAGGTTGTTTCCTGCCAATATTGCATGGTCAATCGAAAATTATTTTCATTAACACTGCATGTATTTACATAATCACTTAATTCTTTTTGAGCATTGGTTACTAATGTGGAAGGAATAGTTGTATAGGCCGAGTGTGGATCCAGATTGATATCATCCGATGCACAACTGGTAAATAATGTCAACGTCCCTAACAATATCGGTATTATGATTTTTTTCATTTCTTACTGTTTAAAAATTAACTTTTACATTAAATGAGAAGTTCCTTGTTGTAGGCATAACTCCTGACTGATATCCTTGCAGATTTCCTGAAGATAATCCCGCTTCAGGATCAGCATACGGCAAGTTTTTATGGATAATCCAAAGATTACTTCCTATTAAACTAAATGACATTCCCTGAATAAATTTAGAACCTAAAGCTTCTTTTGATAAGTTATAGGTAATAGAAGCTTCTCTCAGTTTAATATAACTTGCATCATAGACAAATGCAGCTGCCGGAGGGTCTGTATTTAATACCTGGCTGGACCTTGATTTATCTAACCGAACATTATTGGTTATATATTGTCCGGGATTGTTAGGATCCGGGATAACTCCCTGCTGAATAATCCCACCACCGTTGGCCAAAGTATTTCTGATTGGATTACCTAAATCATTCAAGCCCACTGAATCAGCATATATACCCGTTCCGTAGCCATAAGATTGATCTAAAGAAAACACTTTTCCTCCTTTTTTCATATCAATTAAGAAACTCAGAGAGAGATTTTTATACGTTATGGTATTTCTTAATCCTCCGAACCACTGAGCCTGATAACTGCCCAGATTATTATTTGTTGAAGTTGTTTTCATGTAAGCACCTGTACTCGGATCAATTACTTTTTGTCCATCCGGAGCATAAATAAAATCAGTGCCATAAATCGTTCCGTATAAACCGCCTAAAGGAGCATTTAACGTAACACCGCCTTGAGAACTATTATTTTGTAAAGCTAAGTTGTCAACTCCGTTTTTCAAAGCTGTAACTGTTGTTTTAGGATTAGACCAGTTGGCTACTAAGTTCCAAGAAAAGCTTTGAGATTTAATAGGAGTCAATCTTAATGACAGTTCAAATGCCTCGGTTCTCAAATTACCGATATTCTGTTTCTGTATTGTAGTACCGGAAGCATAAGACACAAGTACATTTGAAATCAGATTTTCGGAATCATTTTTATACCACGTAGCATCAAAACCAATCCTGTTTTTTAAAAATGAGGTTTCAATACCAAATTCCATACTTTTCAACTTTTCAGCGACTAAATCAGGATTTTTCAATACTGAATTAAACTGATAAACAGGTGTAACAAATGGAGACCCTGCCAGATAAGTATCTATTAACTGATTAGGATCCGTATCATTTCCTACAACAGCGTAATTGGCACGAGCTTTCGCAAAACTTAACCATGGTGCCTTGATTAGATTGGATAATACCACACTACCGGAAACTGACGGGTACCAATACACATTATTGCCTTTTGACAAAGCTGTAGTCTGATCCCTTCTTATTGTTCCTTCCAGGTAATAGGTATTTTTATACCCTAAACTAGCCTGGGCAAATAGTCCGATAATCTGTTTGCTGGTATCACTGGTTTGATTAAGTGGTCTTTCTTTAGAGTTTGATATGTCAAAATAGTTGGGAACACTTAGCCCGCCTACTGTCGAATGAATATCAGAATACGCAGTATTATAACGGATATTGGTACCTAGGACACCATTCAAGTTTAAATCCTCAGTAAGATCCTTTTTGTACGTTCCAATGAAATCGTAATTTCTTTCAGATAATCTGTAATTGCCTACCTGATATCCTGAAGGCTGAGGCGTATTTGGATTAAGACCAAATATATTAGGCACGGAGCCATTAGCCTTTCTTTCTTCGGTAGTCATACTGTAGCTATCATTACTTAACCGGAGTAAGAAATTCAATTCTTTTGAAACATCATAGCTTAGAGAAACGTTCCCACTGAATCGATCTCTGCTATCATTTTGGTAGTTCTGATAGCGCTGAAAATAGATATTATCCCAATATTGAGGAGCAAGATTTGTAGGATCAGTAATATTCCATGTATAATTCTGGCGGGAGATATTATAAAACTCTTCTTGTTGCTTAACATCTACATTTGTAGGCCACCATTGTCTGAAACCTGTGAGTATATTACCATTATATCCGGTATCATTCCGACCTTTGGTTTTCTGAGTAATATAGTTGGCATACAAGGATGCTGTTAGCTTTTCTGTTATTTTATAAGATGCATTACCCCCAAAATTATTTTTCACCAATGAGCTATTCGGCATTATATCCGTGGCATCCTGATTGGTGTAATTAATTCTATAAGTAGCTGTATTATCTCCTCCACTCAGAGATACACTATTCGTAAAGTTGGAACCGTTTTTGAAAAATGAAATAGGCCCGTTCTTAGCCATGGTCCAAGGAGTTGCTTTACCAAAGTTCGGAGAACCTGGTATAAATGCATCATATTGATACACCAATAAGTTTGGATCATATTTAGGTCCGTAAGAAGCATCGCTTCCAAAGCCTGCTGCCAGGCCACCATTATAACTTCCCCACTCATCTTCTCCTACATATCCCTGACCATATTCTGTCTGATATTTTGGAAATGTTGTCCTGTCAATAGAAGAAATCGTAACTGAACTTGAATATTCAACCCCTATTCCTTTTTGGTTCTTTTTGCCTTTTTTAGTAGTAATGATAATCGCACCATTGGCAGCACGGGAACCATACAAAGCAGCTGCCGCAGCCCCTTTAAGCACATTTATGGTCTCTATATCATTTGGATTAATGTCAGATGCCGCGTTACCGTAATCGATTCCGTAACGACCGGTAGCCTGACTTGATGTATTGATATTATTATTAATGATAGGAACACCATCAACAACAAACAAAGGCTGATTGCTTCCTGAAAAAGATTTAAACCCTCTCAGCACGACATTAATAGAACCTCCGAAATTCGTACTTTGCTTAACATCCAGACCAGCAACCTGTCCGGATAAATTGTTTAGAAAATTTGGTGTCGGATTTTTGTTGACATCCTCTCCTTTTACTTCTTGGGTAGCATACCCCAATGATTTCTTTTCTCTTTTAATACCCAATGCGGTAACTACAACCCCTTCGATCTCCTGAGTTCTCACTGTATCAGATCTCTTTTCCTGAGCATTGGATACAGCTAGGGATGAAGATAGTACTAGAGTAAGTATACCTACAGTTATTTTCTTCATATCAGATTAAATTTTGTTAACACAAATTTGTAAAACTTTTCTTAATAAATCACAACAAAAAGCTATTCCTTTCATAGTATTTCAAATATTCATAAATTTGTACTCGGAAATCAGAAACAAAATTATGGAATTGTTAAAAAAATGGACAGATTGTTATATTGAAGCGGGTTGCGATGAGGTGGGAAGAGGATGTCTGAGCGGTCCTGTGGTTGCAGCGGCCGTCATTATAGATGATACCTTCGAACAAAATCTCATTAATGATTCTAAAAAATTAAATTTTAAAACCCGGCAGGAGCTTGATATGTATATCAAGGAAAATGTGAAATGCTATGCCATTGCAGAATTACCTCCCGAATTCATAGATCAACATAATATATTGAATGCCAGTATACATGCAATGCATAACGCTTTAGATAAGCTGACTATTAAACCTGAATTTATTCTGGTTGACGGAAACCGTTTCCATCCTTATAATTATATTCCCCATCTGTGCATTGTACAGGGAGACTCAAAGATGCTGTCTATTGCCGCCGCTTCTATCCTGGCTAAAAATTACAGGGATAAATTAATGATTAATCTGCATGAAGAACATCCTGAGTACGGATGGGATACCAATTTCGGATATGCAACCAAAAAACATCAGGAAGCCCTGATCAAGCATGGTCCCACGAAGTACCACAGACAATCTTTCCGATTGAAGTACGATTAATGATCAGGCAGAGGTAAGCTATACGATTTCAAATATTGCCTGTTGAAATTTAGACTGATTCTAAATAAAAAAGAGAAGTAATAATTTACTTCTCTTTTTTTTATTTTATAGTGTTTTTATCTCTTCTTTCCTCTTTGTTGTTCAGCAGTTTTCTGTTGCTCCTGAGCCTTTTCCATCATCTCTCTCATCCTTCGCTGAAACTTACCTTCAGTCTTAGGCTTCTCTTTGTTGGCCTGAATTTGTGCATGAATTTTCTTTTCATCAAGAATCCAGTATTTGATCACCAGGATGATCAGGATGTTAATCGCGTTGGATACAAAATAATACCATGAAAGACCTGATGCCGATGTATTCAGGAAAAACAGGAATGTTACCGGGAAAATATACATCAGCACTTTCATATTCGGCATACCCTCCTGCTGAGGCTGCTGTATATTACCGGAGGTCATGATTGTGTAAATCAGAATCACGATGGTACAGGCAATAGCAAAAATGCTCAGGTGATCTCCCAGGAACGGAACTTTAAACGGCAACTTAATCAGGTCATCATAAGCCGTAAGATCTTTGGCGAACCAGAATCCTTTCCCTCTCAGGTCGATAAAATTCGGGAAGAATCGGAAGAGTGCGTAGAAGATCGGGATCTGTACCAGCGCCGGAAGACATCCCGCCATCTGGTTCACTCCTGCCTTACGGTACACTTCCATAGTAGCCTGTTGCTTCTTCATCGGGTCTGCATCCTTCAGTTTAGCATTTACCTCATCAATTTCCGGACGGATCACACGCATCATAGCACTTAGTTTATGCTGCTTGTACATGATGGGTGAAAGGATCAGCTTCACTAAAATAGTCAGAACAAAGATCGCCCATCCCGCAGTTAAGCCCCATGATGAGATAAAATTATAGATCGGGATAAAGAATCCTCTGTTCATCCATCCGATGAAGGACCATCCTAACGGTAAGATCTCATCAAAGTTTTTATCGTATGATTTCAGTAAAGGCAAATCCAGCGGCATGAAATACCAGGTAAAATCCTGGTTCAGCTCACTGCCGGTCATCTGAACAAAACCTTCATAATTCAGTTTTTTCAGATATTCGCCTTCTTCAATGTTTTCCTGATTCCCTTTACTTTGAGTAAATCCGTTTTTAGCCTCAATCACAGAAGCAAAGAACTGTTGCTTCACTCCGATCCAGTTCAGTGTTTCTTTTTCTTCATCCATCGTAGTCCTTCCGTCATAATCATAATCCTTATAATTGTTGAAGGCATAAGAGAATTCTGAATGCGACTGTTCCTGGGCCCGTCCTTTTTCAAGGTTCCTTACGCTGTAATCCCAGATAAAATCTGCCTTATTGTCTGAAGTGACTTTAGCCAGCCCCTGAGTCCTTACTTTAAAATCAAGCGTATACTTTTCAAGCAGGGTATAAACAAACTGGATCACTGCACCATTGTAGTTGGCAGTCATCGTTACGGCATTTCCATTTACAGAAGGAGTAAAAACCAGGTCTTTGGTATTGATTACCTTTCCTGTCTTATCCTTGAACTGAAAGCCGTAATTGGAGTTATTCTTTGTGATCAGATACAGCGGAAGGTCTGCATTATCTGTTTTATGATCATAGGCTTTGTACTTGGCCAGTTCTACTTTAGACACCTGCCCGCCCAGACTTGAAAATTCAATTTTCAGTTCATTATTACCAAGGCTGGCAGTCTGGATCGCACCCGGCGTTACATTAGGGTTGATGTTACTGGCCTGAGTAGGTTTTACAGCATTTTTTACCTGCTCGGTTTTCTGTTGCTGAGCCTTTGCCTGTTCTTCCTTCGACTGTTTATTCTGAAAATAAAACATGAATCCGAAGAGTACGACACATAACACCGCAAAACTGATCATTTGACTTTTATCAAGTCCGTTGTTCTGTTGCATTTTATTTTAATTAAAATTTTTAAATGTATTCCTTTTATTTAACCACTCATCCACGACACTTAAAGATGTAAAGCTTTTCAGGCTCAATGCGTTCGTTTCTTTTGCGGTTGTAATCTTTCAATTTAAAATGTACATCAAAAGATATACGATTTAGAGTCGACAAAAATACAGTTTTTTTATCAAAACTCTATGCTATAATGCATTACTATATAATAAACTCAGGCTGACAATAATCAGTCTGAGTTTATGGTATGACGTATTGCAGTCTGCAATTACTTTACTTCTTTTCCGCAGGCCTTGATGAAGGCTCTGAACAGAGGATGCGGTGTGGCCACGGTACTCTTGTATTCCGGATGGTATTGTACCCCGATGTAGAAAGGGTGCTCTGACATTTCCAGCGCTTCTACCAGTCCGGTTTCAGGATTGGTTCCGGTTGCATGGAATCCGTTCATCTCAAACTCACCGATATAATCACTGTTGAATTCGTATCTGTGACGGTGTCTTTCCGTAATATTCTTGCTTCCGTACACATCATGCAATGCAGAACCGTTTTTCAAAGCACATTTCCACGCCCCCAGACGCATGGTCCCACCTTTATCGACTACATTTTTCTGTTCTTCCATTAATGAAATCACAGGATGCTCGGTAGACGTATCGAACTCCATAGAGTTGGCCTTGGAATACCCTAAAACATTTCTGGCGAACTCAATCGTCATAATCTGCATCCCCAGACAGATTCCCAACATAGGAACTTTATGTTCGCGGGCGTACTGTGCGGTAAGCACTTTTCCTTCAATACCGCGGTCTCCGAATCCGGGTGCAATCAAAATCCCGTTAACCCCGGCTAGGGTGTTTTTAATATTTTCTTCAGTAATATCCCCACTGTATACCCATCGGATCTTTACTTCAGTTTCCAGATCAGCTCCGGCATGCTTGAATGCTTCAGCAATGGAAATATAAGAATCCTGAAGGGAAACATATTTTCCTACAAGGGCAATTTCAATTGATTTTTTAGGATTCTGGAATTTTTTAAGGAAGCTTTTCCAGTCTTTAAGATCGGCCTCTTTATCGCTTTTCAGGTCCAGCTCTTTTAAAACCACATCATCAAAGTTCTGCTTCTGCAGATACATCGGCACTTCATAAATGGTTTCAAGATCCTTGCATTCTATTACATTATCGAGTGAAACATTACAGAACTGTGCCAGTTTGGCTCTCTGGTCTTTCGGGATCTTATGCTCTGTTCTGCATACCAGGACATCGGCCATAATTCCGCTCTCCATCAGCTGGCGCACAGAGTGCTGTGAAGGTTTTGTCTTCAGCTCACCGCTTGATGCCAGGTAAGGCAACAGGGTAAGGTGGATCACCATGGAGTTCTTTTCTCCCAGTTCCCACTTCAGCTGGCGTACCGTTTCAATATATGGCAGAGATTCAATATCCCCTACCGTACCGCCGATTTCGGTAATGATGATATCGTAGTTTTGCTTGGAAAGGATTTTAATCCTGCGCTTAATTTCGTTGGTGATATGAGGGATTACCTGTACCGTTTTTCCCAGGAAGTCTCCTTTTCTTTCCTTTTCAATAACAGTCTGATAAATTTTCCCTGTGGTAACGTTGTTGTTTTGAGAAGTAGGAGCGTCCAGGTAACGCTCATAATGACCTAAATCCAGATCCGTTTCCGCACCATCTTCGGTTACATAGCATTCTCCGTGTTCATAAGGATTGAGGGTTCCCGGGTCGATATTGATATAAGGATCAAGCTTTTGAATCGTTACGTTGAAACCGCGTGATTTTAGCAGAAGCCCCAGAGAAGCAGAGACGATTCCTTTCCCCAAAGATGAAGTTACACCTCCTGTCACAAAGATGTACTTTGTATTCTTTTTACTCATTAGATTAGGTTTGTGCAAAGTTATGGGAAAAAGAAATACAAAGCAATTTTTTAGATTTATCAATTTTAGAAATAGCAGACTATTTCTGGGATTTAACGATTTTTTTTATCTATATTTGATCTTACCGAAATGCAAAAAAACCAGCAGGAATAATGATTTCTGTATGTACCACAAGCCAAAATCACAACAAGTGTCCAGCCTTGTACCGGTACTTGAGTACAGAAAATAAATTCATGGCCCGTCTATTTACAGTCTGCCCTATTCCATCTGCTGAGTCCTGAAGCCTTTTGAAATTTTACACATACACTCGCTTTAGTGCAGTAAGCAAAAAATCATTTTAACTGACATAAAATCATTTCCAAGGTGATTGAAGAACAAAAAACAACTATTTCCCCTTCAAAGATAAAACGCATAGTGAAATCAGGATCAGGCATTTCCTGTTCGTTGTTAGATATCCTGACGTTAAAAAAGAGAATGACTGAAAAACAGTTGAAGATACGGCAGCAGGCATATGCATTAACGCTCTGTACGGTTGTATTCATGGTGATTTACAATTTTTGCACCTGGTATGCTTCTTCTTTGGATCACATACCATCATTCACCTTTGATTTCGAAAAGTCAATTCCATTTGTGCCCTGGTCTATTATTCCTTATATGGCAGGCGGTCTTTTTTTCTGCCTCGTATTCTTTTCATGTAAGGATAATCATCAATTAAAGATATTAACATGGAGAATGCTTTTTGTCATTATTACGGCAGGAATATTTTTCATCACGATTCCTTTACGGTTCTCATTTCCTAAACCTGAAGTTTCCCATGCGCTTTTAAGGATGCCTTTTTCATTTTTAAAAACATTTGATTCGCCTTTTAACCAATCGCCGTCGCTCCACATTGCCTTTGCCTTTATATTCTGGTCGGTATTTAAAGACCTGTCCAAATGGCGGATTTTCCTGATGATCTGGCTGATCCTTCTGGGAATTTCAACACTTACCACTTATCAGCATCATATGATGGATATTTTAACCGGAGCCATTCTTGCACACCTCAGCTTTATTATCATTCCTTACCGCAGGCATGATCCCACGTACCGGAACCTCCGGACCGCCAATGCTTATTTTCTGGCTGGGCTGATCTTTACCTTGGCGGCGTTGCTGTGTCATGAATATGTTGGAACTGAAGGACTAATCCTTCTCTTACCTGCATTGGTGATGATGATTGCGGGTTACTGTTACCAGAAAAAAATGAATCAGGAAACCCCGGTAGCATCATAAAAAAGGCTTTCAAAAATGAAAACCTTTCCCTAAACTAAATTGTTTTATGAAAACTATTGTCTGATTAATTCAAAATAAAGATTGACATCAACATCTTTGGCTACGCCCGCTCCGGTAGGATCATATTTGATATTATAATCCAGACGGTTTACTTTAAATGCAGCCTGGAAGCCCATCACCTCTTTTCCCTGCTGGTTTTTGGTGATCCCTCCGAATGTTACCGGAACACTGACTTCCTTCACAACAGCTTTAATCTTCAGTTTCCCTTTTAACACATAAGAATTATTTTTTCCTTTGGTAAGAGAAGTAGACTCAAATGTCATCTGCGGATATTTTTCAGCATCAAAGAAATCGGCGCTTTTCAGGTGCTTATCTCTCATTTCAACATTGGTGTTGATTGAATTCACATCTACCATGAAAGACATGGAAGCACCGTCAAGACTGTTTGCTTTAGCCGTAACCTTCCCGTCGAATTTATCAAATCTCCCTTGCACAAAGCTGATGCCCATATGCTTGATATTGAAATTTACTGAAGAATGCATCGGATCTACCTGCCATACAGTCTGGGCAAAGCTTACCACGCTTAAAAAGGCAAATACAAAAGTTAAAAATACTTTTTTCATTGTACTATTTTTTAAAATTAATTTTAAAGCAAAAGTAATCCCGTTAATACAACAGGGTATTGATCTATGATATGATTTTTATTTTTATTGCATTTAAAGAGCTGTTGCACCACACCAACAATCATAAAACAATAATGTCTGAAAATTAACTAAAATCCGAAACAGAAATTCAAAAAAAATTTTGAACTTCGCAGTATGGCAAAATTAAGAACAGCATATTTCTGTCAGAACTGTGGTGCACAGTACTCTCAGTGGATGGGACAGTGCAAAAGCTGCGGAGAATGGAATACTTTGGTGGAAGAAGTTGTTGAGAAACCGTCTAACAGGAGCCTCCCTTCAGCCAGGTCTAAACAGCACGTCATCAATATCATTGAGGTAGAAACCAGCGAAGAACCCCGTATTAAAACGCCTTCCGAGGAACTCAACAGGGTTTTGGGCGGAGGAATTGTCCTTGGATCGGTGACCCTCATAGGCGGTGAGCCGGGAATCGGAAAGTCTACCCTGCTGCTGCAGCTGGCCCTGAAGATGAAGAAAAAAATCTTCTATGTTTCCGGTGAGGAAAGCGCTTCACAGATTAAGATGAGAGCCGACAGGTTAACGGAAATCCAGAATCCGAACTGTTTCCTGTTTACAGAAACCTCACTGGAAAAAATACTTCAGGAAGCAAAAAAGCTGGATCCTGACTTTATCATCATCGATTCCATACAGACGTTGCAGTCACAGCTGATCGAAAGCTCACCCGGCACCGTATCGCAGATCAGGGAGTGCTCCAATGAGATTATTAAATATGCCAAAGAAAACAATACACCGGTATTCCTGGTGGGGCATATCACCAAAGACGGACAGATTGCAGGACCGAAAGTACTGGAACATATGGTAGACGTCGTATTGAATTTCGATGGCGACCGTAACCACCTTTTCAGATTGTTAAGGGCTAATAAAAACCGTTTCGGTTCTACAGCCGAGATCGGGATCTACGAAATGGTTTCCCAGGGACTGAAAGAAATCAAAAATCCGTCTGAGATCCTGATCACCAAAAAATCCGAGGAACTTTCCGGAAATTCGGTGGCGGTAACTTTGGAGGGAAACCGGCCGATGCTGCTGGAAATCCAGGCCTTGGTCAGTACTGCTGTGTATGGAACACCTCAAAGGAGCTCTACCGGCTTCGATTCAAAAAGGCTGAACATGCTTCTGGCAGTCCTGGAAAAAAGAGCCGGTTTCCAACTGGGAGCCAAGGACGTCTTCCTGAATATTACCGGAGGGATAAAGACGGACGATCCGGCACTGGACCTGGCGGTTGTTGCCTCTATCCTGTCTTCCAACGAGGATATTGCGGTATCTGAACACTACTGTTTTGCAGGAGAAATCGGGCTGAGCGGGGAAATCCGGCCTATTGCACAGGCCGAACAGAGGATTACCGAAGCCGAAAAATTAGGCTATGAGAAAATTTTCATTTCCAATTTAAATAAACTGCCAAAGAAGAAATTCGGGATTAAAATTGAGGAGGTGAGTAAAATAGAGGATTTTCATGAGCGGCTATTTTAGGTCAATGGTGAATTTGCCTACCAGTCAATAGTAAATTTTAAACAGATACGATTGATCAATAGAATAAGCCGGCTGCTCAGCATTTGGTTTAGAATGCATACCTTTAAATATGAATTATCTTGCGCATTCCTTCCTCACCTTCTCCGACGGACAGATCGTCGGGCAATTCCTGGCTGACTTCATCCGGAACCGGGAACGGTTTTCTTTTCCGAAAGGAATCCAGGACGGGATCACTTTACACCGCGCCATCGATACGTTTACAGACTCCCATCCCGCTGTTCACGAAGCGAAAAAAGTCTTTGCGCCTTTGGTAAGATTGTATGCCGGAGCTTTTGTGGATGTTTCGATGGATTATTTTGTGGCGAACGATTTAAATTTAAATTCTTTAAAAGGCTGGAAAAAGCATTCGGTAAAAGTGTATCGTGTTCTGAATGAACATCATGAATACCTTCCGGAAAATTTTACGAGAATGCTGGAAAAAATGGAAGAAGGCGACTGGCTGTACAACTACCGCTATGAAAAAAATATCGGCTACAGCATGCGGAATGTTCTTAATAAAGCTAAATATTTACATACGGATATTCCTGTTCATGAAGCTTTTCTGAAAAATAAGAATTTCCTTCAGGAATGTTATGACGATTTTTTTCCTGATCTTATAGAGCACGCCAAAGGAATCAATGCCCTGCTGCAGCTGGAAAACTGATTCAGAATTGCTGAAAAACATACCGGTTCGGATAGGTCAGTTTTTCACTTTTCCGTTGACCTCCTACGATCATATGCACGATATTGATCTGGTCATCAAATAAATTATACAGGAAACTTACCGCCGCCTCCACTTTCTTAGGGTTGTTTACCACTTCAGATTCCAGATAAATATTTACGGATTCATGGTCTTCTTCATAGCCTACGAAATTGACCTTTAGAAATTTGTTGTTGGCTTTCAGCTTAAAGTATTCTGCGCTGTAATTTTTCAGGGCTTCATTCAGCCTGGCTTTATAAGCCGGATCATTAAAATGAAGCGCATTACCATATTTTTTATTCAGCCCGTTCTCCAGGTCATCCAGGAAAAAACGGCCGGTTACTTCAAAAGTCTTTGATTTCTGATTGTAATTGATTTCTACCGAACCGACATGATAAGGGTGCTTGCTTCCGGTAAAAGAGAAAAATACCAATAAAACAGAAAAAAATAAAAGGGCTTTTTTCATGCTAATAAATCAATAATTTTTTGCGGGTCCTGCCTCATGTCGAAAAAGAGAAGGACTATAATAGTATGGGGATTTTCCATTCTGAAAAACATCCGCACATGCTTTTTACCGATGAGTGCGGAACGGATATCTCTGGAATATATTGGATAACGTTTGAAGTGCCCTTCTTTTAAAACAGCTGAAACACGCTTTATATCATGGAGAAATGCTACAATTTCTTTATTACTCCAGGTCGTTTCAAGAAATTCGATTTCTTCACGTAAAGTTTGTTTAGCTATTTTTGAGAGTTCAACCTGCATATCTGATCATCTACATATTTGAAAAACTCTTCTTCAGAAATCATGTCCTTTTCTTCCAGGCGGTCTGCATAATCAGCCAGCCGTTCGATAAACCATTTCGGCGTACCGTCTTCATAAAACTCTTCATCCTCTTGCACGGAAACAGATTTCACGCCCTTCAGTTTTTCCAGAAGCTCTTTGATGAATGGGAAATCTTCTGCATTTTCAAGTTCTATATTCACTGTCATGACGATGTATTTTCAACAAAGTTAAAATAAATTTTGTATCATCGCATTTCCAAAAAATCATTTAACAATGCAGGACTTTTTATTTTACCTGAACCTGGGCTGGGAACATATCATTTCACTCGACGCCCTTGATCATCAGCTTTTTGTACTGGCCTTAATTGCCGTGTATTCCTTCAATGACCTGAAAAAAATCCTGATCCTGGTAACGGCGTTTACCATTGGGCATTCCATCACCCTGGCATTGAGCACATTTGATATCGTACGGATCAACTCAGCCTGGGTAGAATTTTTAATTCCTTTGACGATTGTCATCACTTCTCTGGACAACATCCTGATGAAGAATAAAAAACAGACGCTGATGAAGGCTAATTACTATCTGGCACTGATCTTCGGCCTAATTCACGGGATGGGCTTTGCCAATACAGCGCGGGTGATGATCGCTAAAAGCCAGAGCATTGCCGTTCCGTTGTTAGGATTCAATATAGGGCTTGAACTGGGGCAGATCGCTATTGTTTTCGGCATTCTGATTCTGCTGTTCATCCTGATTAAAATATTTAAGGTCAACCAGAAAGACTGGGTACTTTTTGTTTCTTCAGGGGTATTTGCCTTATCGCTGAAGATGGCATTGGAAAGAATTCCGTTCTAACGCTGAAACATTTCCGATTTTTCAACTACTTATTATTATATTTGACAATCCTTAAACAATTTTGGTCATGAAGTTAACGATTACCGTACTTTCCGTACTGGTCGGTGCCGGTGTAACCGCTCAGAATATTCAGAATAATCCCGGCAGCAACCATGGAAATAAATTCGAGCAGCTGGGAACCATCCTTCCTACGCCGAATATGTACCGTACGGCATCCGGGGCACCGGGACACGGCTACTGGCAGAACAGGGCCGACTATGATATCTCAGCCTATCTGGACGAAGACAAGAGGAACTTAAAAGGATCTGAAACGATTACCTACTACAATAATTCTCCGGACGACCTGGATTATATCTGGCTTCAGCTGGATGAAAACCAGCAGTCAACCGTAAAAAAAGCAGATTTTCCCTACCCCTCTACCCTGCCGAAGGCGGCCAATGACCAGCAGCTCAGAGCAACGGAACTTCCGGTAAAAGATAATGGCTACGGCGTGAACCTTGAAAAAGTGACCGATGCATCCGGTAACCCGCTGAAATACACGGTCAACCAGACCATGATGCGCATAGACCTGCCGAAAGTCCTTAAAAAAGGAGAAAAACTGGTCTTTAAAATCGACTGGAACTATAACATTCCCAACAGGATAAAAATGGGCGGCCGCGGAGGCTATGAAAATTTCGCCGAAGACGGGAACGACCTGTATACCATGACACAATGGTATCCGAGGATGTGTGTCTACAGTGATTTCCACGGATGGCAGAACCACCAGTTTACCGGAAGAGGCGAATTTGCCCTGGTTTTCGGGAACTTTAAGGTTTCCATGAATGTTCCGGCAGACCACGTGGTAGGCGGTACCGGGGAATGTAAAAACTACAGCCAGGTCTTAACGGCCGATCAGCTGGCCAGGTATAATAAATCGAAGACTTCTAATGAGCCTGTGGAGATTGTAACGCTGGATGAAGCGAAAAAGGCGGAGAAAAACCACTCCAAGCAGAGAAAAACGTGGAGCTTTGAAGCCAATGACGTAAGGGATTTCGCCTGGACATCTTCAAGGAAATTCGTTTGGGACGGAATGGGCGTTACCATTCCTGAAAATAACAATAAAGTAATGGCAATGAGCTTCTATCCTAAGGAAGCGTATGCATTGTACAGGAAATTTTCCACCAAGGCTGTAGCCCATACCATCAAAACCTATTCAGAATTTACGATTCCGTATCCTTATCCGGTAGCCCAGTCGGTGGAAGCCGCCAACGGAATGGAATACCCGATGATCTGCTTCAACTACGGAAGGACCGAAAAAGACGGTACCTACTCGGAAGGGATCAAAAACGGAATGCTGGGTGTAGTGATCCATGAGGTAGGACACAACTTCTTCCCGATGATCATCAACTCAGACGAAAGGCAGTGGTCGTGGATGGATGAAGGACTGAATACTTTTGTGGAGTACCTTACCGAAGAACGCTGGGACAACAAATTCCCGTCCAAAAGAGGACCGGCATGGACCATTGTGGATTATATGAAGCTTCCTAAAGATCAGCTGGAGCCGATCATGAGCAATTCTGAAAACATCATCCAGTTCGGGCCGAATGCCTATTCAAAACCTGCCACGGGACTGAATATTCTCCGTGAAACCATCATGGGAAGGGAGCTGTTTGACAAAGCATTTAAAACCTATTCCAAAAGATGGGCGTTCAGGCATCCTGAACCGGCAGACTTTTTCAGGACTATGGAAGATGCGAGCGGCGAAGACCTCGACTGGTTCTGGAGAGGCTGGTTCTACGGCACGGATCCTGTAGACATCGCCATTGACAAAGTGACGGTTGCCACTCCGGACTTCGATACACCTCCAAAGGAAAGCAAAGAAGTAAAATATAAAACCGATAAGCCGTTGCAGAATGATTTTGAGGACATCTCAAAGATTAGGAACAGACAGGATAAAAACATCACGTTCTATGCAGACACGGATAAGCAGGTACAGGATTTCTATTACCGCTATGACAGAGGACAGGAGAAAGTAGACGCCAATAAAGAATATGCCCTTAAAATGGATGGCAGCGAAGCCCTGGACAGCAAGGACAAAGAAAAATTCAAAAATATGACGGCGTATCAGATTGATTTCGTCAACAAAGGCGGGCTTGTGATGCCGATTATCCTTGAATTTACTTTTGAAGACGGGACGAAGCTGTATGACAAATCTTCCGCACAGATCTGGAGGCTGAACGAGCAGAAAACTTCCAAGACCTACTATTTCGAGAAAAAACTGAAATCCATCCAGCTGGACCCGATGAGGGAGACAGCAGATATCGATACCTCCAACAACTTCTGGAGCAATGACGGCACCTCCGGTGAAACCACCAAATTCCAGCTGTTCAAGCAGAAGCAGGAAGGCGGATCTGCCCGAGGCGCTTCCAGCGGGAAAGTAAACCCGATGCAGGCAGCAGGAAAGAAAAACTAAAAAAAACGGCTAATATCAATTAGCCGTTTTTTGTTTTATAAGATTGAGAATGTAGCAATGATGGTACTTTTCTCATCCAGTGAATTAGGGTTGGTTACCGTAATCCCGTATTCACCCGGAGGCTTATCCTTTAACGTGATCAGATAGGAATTCTGCCCATATTTCTTTCCACTGAAGTTAAGGTAATGCAGCTTGTTCGTTTTCATGGTTCCGAAGGTATTGACAGAAGCCATTTCCGCCCTTCTGAATTTTTTGTTGGAATCGAATTCAAAGATTTTGATGATGGCCATCGGATCGGTGTTGTTATCTACCGCACGTACGATGAACTGGATGTCATCACCCGGCCTTACTTTCGTAGAAGAACAGCATCCGTCAATCTGAAGCTTGGATTTTACACTCCCGAAACCGGTGATCACCATTCCCGCATTCATGGCAGAACGCGTTTGCGTAGTATGCTTTTCAAGCAATACGGTAGACTGGTCAGGTTTCAACAATAAACATTCACCGATAAATTCCGGTTCCTGTGCCGTCTGCGAATACATGCTGATGCTGCACAGACTCATTGCAGCCAACAATAGAGTTTTTCTCATTTAATTCAGTTTTTTATAATGATTCTGCAAAAATATAATTTAATCCTAAATACAAACCATATTTTAATATAATTATTTTAATCTGAACCATAAAAATTAGTCTGCCAAATTTTCACACCGGCAATGAAAAATCCTGCCAAATTTTTCTTTTGGGGAGCTTGGCATATATTTAGAGAAGTACAGGATAGAATAATTAAAAAATTAAATATATTATGTCAGTAAACTTCAAACCATTAGCAGACAGAGTTCTTGTAGAGCCTATCGCTGCAGAAACAAAGACCGCTTCAGGGATTATTATTCCGGACACCGCAAAAGAAAAACCACAAGAGGGTACTGTAGTGGCAGTAGGCCCGGGTAAGAAAGATGAGCCAACAACGGTTCAGGTAGGTGACAAAGTACTTTACGGAAAATACTCCGGTTCTGAATTGAAACTGGACGGGAAGGATTATTTAATTGTAAAGGAATCGGATCTGTTAGGAGTAATCGGCTAAAAGCCGTACGCTTGAGGCAGTAGGCAATGAGAGACTACAAAAGATATGATACCTGGAAAATGGCCCATGAGCTGGTCAAAGAAATTTATACCATTTCAGAAAATTTTCCAAAATCAGAACTTTTTGGTTTAACCTCTCAGGTCAGAAGAGCTTCGGTTTCCATTCCGACCAATATCGCGGAAGGTTGTGGAAGATCCACCGATAAAGAATTTGCAAGATTTTTAGAGATCAGCATCGGTTCAACAAACGAAACTGAATATCTGCTTTTCCTCGCTTGTGATCTGGGATTCTGTTCTGAAGACGACTTATTGTACCTCAATCCAAAACTAAATGTCGTCAGACAAAAACTTATACAACTTAGAAAAAGATTATTAAATAATAATTAACTGCTTACAGGCAAGAGCATACTGCTTACAGCCTGAAGCTTAAAGCTTAAAACAATGGCAAAAGAAATAAAATTCGATATCGAGTCGAGAGACGCTTTAAAAAGAGGGGTTGATGCATTGGCTAATGCAGTGAAAGTAACCTTAGGTCCAAAAGGAAGAAATGTAGTGATCGAAAAATCTTTCGGGGCACCGCACGTAACCAAAGACGGTGTTTCTGTAGCGAAAGAGATCGAACTGGAAGATAAAGTAGAAAACATGGGTGCTCAGATGGTGAAGGAAGTAGCTTCCAAAACCAATGACATCGCAGGAGACGGTACCACTACCGCTACGGTTCTTGCCCAGGCAATCGTAAGAGAAGGCCTTAAGAACGTTGCTGCCGGTGCTAACCCAATGGATCTTAAGAGAGGGATCGACAAAGCGGTAACCGCTGTTGTAGCTAACCTGAAAGAGCAGTCTAAAGAAGTTGGAGATTCTACGGAGATGGTGAAACAGGTAGCTTCCGTTTCTGCCAACAACGACGAAACCATCGGTTCCCTGATCGCTGAAGCATTCGGGAAAGTAGGTAAAGAAGGGGTTATCACGGTAGAAGAAGCCAAAGGGATCGATACAACGGTAGACGTTGTGGAAGGAATGCAGTTTGACAGAGGATACCAGTCTCCGTATTTCGTAACCAACCCTGAGAAAATGGTGGCCGAACTGGAAAACCCATACATCCTTTTGGTGGAGAAGAAAATTTCTTCCATGAAAGAATTGCTTCCTGTACTTGAGCCGATCGCTCAGGGAGGTAAATCTTTACTGATCATCTCTGAAGAGGTTGAAGGTGAAGCTTTGGCTACTTTAGTGGTGAACAAATTAAGAGGTTCCCTTAAAATTGCTGCGGTAAAAGCACCTGGATTCGGGGACAGAAGAAAAGCGATGCTGGAAGATATCGCAATCCTAACCGGCGGACAGGTAATTTCCGAAGAGCAGGGCTTCACGATGGAGAACATCTCCCTGGATATGCTGGGAACTGCTGAGAAAGTAACCATTGATAAAGACAATACAACCGTAGTGAATGGTGGCGGTGAAGAGAGCAAGATCAAAGGAAGAGTAAACCAGATCAAAGCGCAGATGGAAACTACTACTTCAGACTACGACAGAGAAAAGCTTCAGGAAAGACTGGCTAAATTAGCCGGAGGTGTTGCCGTTCTTTACGTTGGAGCTGCTTCCGAAGTGGAAATGAAAGAGAAAAAAGACCGTGTAGATGATGCCCTGAACGCAACAAGAGCTGCCGTTGAAGAAGGTATTGTAGCCGGAGGAGGTGTTGCTTTGGTAAGAGCTATCAATGCTTTAAGTGATCTTCAAGGCATCAATGCAGATGAAACTACCGGTATTAAAATCGTAAAAAGAGCGATCGAAGAGCCGTTAAGACAAATCGTGGCTAACGCCGGAGGTGAAGGTTCCGTAATCGTTGCGAAAGTAGCTGAAGGACAAGGTGACTTCGGATACAACGCAAAAACTGACGAATATGTCAACATGCTTGAAGCAGGAATTATCGACCCTACGAAAGTAACGAGAGTAGCCCTTGAAAATGCAGCTTCTGTTTCCGGAATGCTTCTTACGACTGAATGTGTGATCACTGAGGTGAAAAAAGACGAACCGGCCATGCCAATGGGTGGTGGAATGCCGGGAATGATGTAATGGCGTGTAGCCAAGACAATTTATATACTAACCGCTCTATTTATAGGGCGGTTTTTTTGCTTCTTAATAATATCCTATAAATAGATATATTTGTAAAAACGATTAAAGAAAATATGAAAAACAAATATTTACTTCATGGGAAACTCACCGCAAAATCAGGGCACCAAAAGGAACTTGCTGATATTTTAACACAGGCATCCCAACTGGTATCAACAGCTAAAGGCTGTACACTGTATGCCGTTAGCCATGATCAAGAGGATGAAAATGCTGTTTATGTGACAGAAATCTGGGACAGTAAAGACGACCATGACCATTCTCTCAAAGTAGAAGGTGTCCGAGAACTCATTATGAAAGCCATGCCGATATTGGATGGGCCACCAACGAAAGGACAGGAACTGGAGATTTTAGGAGGTGTGGGAATATAAAAAATTGGAATACAACGCAAAAACTCACGAGTATGTCAACATGCTTGAAGCAGGGATCATCGACCCTACGAAAGTAACGAGGGTAGCCCTTGAAAACGCTGCTTTCGTATCCGGAATATTATTAACCAATGAATATTGATCCCTAATAAAAAAGACGAACCAGCTATACCAATGGGTGGTGGAATGCCGGGAATGATGTAATGGCGTGTCGCTGAGACAATTTATATACTAACCGTTCTACTTTTTGTAGGGCGGTTTTTTTATCTAAATATGGTTTCCCGTAACAAAGTATTGTTCAAATATTTTAACTTAGGAGAATATAAAAACTAAATAAAAATGAGTGAATTAGACTACAATTCAATAAAAAGAAAAATTGAAAATGAATCATGTTCCCAGCATAACAAACATCCTCAATTTATCAGAACACCTAAAGGGTTTGAAATAAAAGCTTGTTGTGAAAATTTCAGAAGTCAATTAGTTGAAAAATCAAAAAAAATAGTTGCGGAAGAAACAAAAAAACAATAGAAAATATGATGAAGAATATTTTCAAAAAATAAATTATAAATATGGATAGCACAAATAGTAATGAACTAACACCATTGGAAAGATATAAAACATTAATTACAGCTCGAAATTTTCATTATGATAATTATAATAAATGGATGACATACTTTTATGTAGCAATCGGAGCTTTATTTGTCGGTTATTATACGTTAATAAGTTCAAGTGCAAAAAATTTAGATAATGAGACTCTATTATTAATTGGATTAGGATATTTAATCTCAATTTTATGGTTTTTATCAGCAAAAGGTTATTATTTTTGGAATATAAATTTTATAACTTTAGTCAATCAGTGTGAGCAAGAAGACTTAAAGCTAGAGCCAAATAAAAGAGTTTATCTTACTTTTGCGAATAAAAAAACTCAAAATAATTATTTCAATCCAATTTCAGGAGCAAATATTTCCACTTCTAAAGTTGCCATTTTGTTTGCATATATTATTACAGTAGTTTGGGGATTTCTTCTTTTAAATAAATTACTAGAATGTAATTTTTTCTCATTACTTTTATTGTTATTGATTACAACAACGTTTCTTTCTGCTTTAATGGGAATTTGTTTAAAAAGTAAAATAGACCATTTTCCAGACTTGGGGATACAGCAGAATAAAGATTAATAAAATGTCCTTAGCTTCCGCACGAATACTTTCGTGTGGCTTTGGCGCAATTGTATATTGACGTAAATGGATGTTAGCTGCAACTCAAATAAAATAGTATATAAATCAAATGTTTGAAAAATTTCGATTAAATAAGGCTAGAGAAAAAGTCAAAAACGCTATAAATGACAATCTAATTTCTTCACAAGAAAATATAGAGCAAATGTCAAAAATTTTGAGAGATTTTAATGATTACAAATATCACAAACACGATAATTTTTTGAACTTGTGCATATTTTCTGATGTTGTAAATATTGATTTGACTATAATGCTAGAGAGAATAAGGCTTTCTGAAAGGAACAGTGAAAAAAAACTTTATGCAAGAGTTTTAGCAACAGTGATAATTGATTATTTAGAAAATATAAATACTTTGATTGGAAGAGACTGCCTAAAAGAATTAACAGAGAATAAGATGTCTGAATTCGTTTCAGAATTTAAAGCAATAAACAAAAAATTCTCTAATTTCAGAAAAGACAATGAAAAACAACTGCGTGATATTAGAAACAATACAATTGCTCACAAATCTAAAAACGCATTAATATTAACTGATAAAATACAAAATATCGACGTCGAGGAAATTTATAACTTCGGAATGGAACTACAAGAATATTCAACAGAATTTATAAATTTATCCACAAAAATAATTTACTACATAGTCGACTATATGAAAGAAGGAAGAAAATTGTAACTTCAGCTAACATTGTATTGGCAAAATGGGGATTTAATTCTAAACTTAGTACTCCAATGCATTTTATTTCACATACATTAATTCCCAACTTATGGACCCTAATATTTCCCCCCGCTGGCGCGAGCGTTACGCTCGTGCCTCCATACCTGCATGAGTCTTTTACCACAACAGAAAAATTATTCGTGGAAAGTACGAGCGAGACGCTCGCGCTAGCAAAGGGATGAAGATGTTATCACAGAAAGTATTATGTTTTTTGATGGCCACGAGCTAGAAACTCGAGGCAGTGTGGGGAAAATTAAATTCATTATCATTCTTAATATTTACGATCCTTTTTACTGGAAATCCTATTTTATTACATTTGCATCTAAAATCAACTGATAAATCATTTTCATATTATCTCAATGGAAGAAAATTTCAAGAATTACGAGAAAATAATTGCTAAAAAGCATAGCATCAGCTTTTCTCCAAAATACAAGGATGAATTTAATACACCGGTTAATGAGATCATTTTTATTGCGGTTGCAGAAAAAGCATTTGAAAAACTTGGTTGGGATATCATTTATAAAGATGATTTCAATATAGAAGCAAAACGTAAGGAAGCAGGCTGGATGAATGAACGCTGGACAGAAATCATTACCGCTACGTACAAAAACGGAAATATTTCTGTAAAAAGCGAATCCTTGGGCAGCGAAATCTGGGACGCCGGTAAAAACTCGAAAAGGGTAAAATTGTTCATCCATGCTTATCAGGACACCTTAATGGCGTTCGACCAAGAAGCACTTAAGGAATTAGAGAAGGAAGCAGAGAAAAAAAACAACTGGGATGACTATATTATTCCGGATACCTTGCCAAAGCCGACTCAGACAAAGACTCCCGACTTTACAATTCCCTTAATCGGCGGTTTACTGGTCTCACTTATTCTTGGATTTATTGTAGCATTCCTTTCTGTCAAAGGATTATATTTTATCGGCTTATTTGAATTTCTTGTAGCAACGGCACTTGTTTTTGCCCTGAAATATTTCATTAAATTTTCAAATTATACCAATTTTAGAAAGCTGCAATATTTATTAGCAGCAATGATCATATTGATTTATTCCTCAAGTCAATATTTTCAGTATGAAATAATCCTTCATGAAAATAATTTTGAAAGAATTGGATTTCTGAGTTTTTTACAGATCAGGTTTTCTCATGGCTTTGTTATAAATAAAATAAATCTAGGCTGGATAGGTTGGATCATCAGCTGGATAATACAGTTAGGATTAACCGGTCTTTTCACTTATCTGAAAACAGCGGTAGTTCTTACAAAATATGTCTTTGAAAGAATACCAGTCGATGTAGTAGATTTTGCCTGTTATCATTTTGTTAAAAATAAATCGGAAGAGGAAGTAAGAAAAGAACTTGCCGGAAAAGGATGGTCGAATAAAAAAGATCAGGATGAAGTTTTTGAATCTATCGGAGGGCTTCAGAATGCAACTGAATTAAATAGAATCAAATAAAAACATTCAACGCTGGCGCAATAAACATTTTATAAAGCCAACAATACTTTAGGAACGCGAGTGGACATGCAGACCAATTCGGGTAATATAGATATCAACTAATATCACTTTTAAATCATTTTATATGAAAAAAATTTTACTCATTATATATTTATCAATCTTTTCAATAAGTTGTGCTCAAAACTCAGAATCTCAAAATAAACAGAATTCTGATGAAGAAGAATTTGGTGAAATTATAAGTTTTGATGAGTATGATATTTCTATGCTAAGATTAATTGTTACTCCGGAAAAATATCATAATAAAACGGTCCAAGTCATTGGATACTTAAATCTTGAGTTTGAAGGAAATGCAATATATTTTCATCAGGAAGATTATGAAAAAGGGTCATCAAGAAATGGAATGTGGGTTAATTTCAGTGAAGATTTAGTTCATAAAAAGGATTTGAAAAAATACAATAAGAAATATGTAATTATAGTAGGAAAATTTGACATGAATTCAAAAGGACATATGGGGATGTTTGGAGGATCATTGAAAAACATATCCCGACTTGATGAATGGCATTAAGGAATATCCCCACTAGCGCGAGCGTCACGCTAGTGCCCTCTAAAAAAACACCTATTTATCTTTAAATCCCAAACCAGCACGAACATCTGCTTCTAATACAACAGAAAGATGCGGAAAGCATGGGTGAGACGCTCGCCGTAGCATAAGAAGAGCATTTCTCCCTAATCGATTGCAGATTTATAATTTGCAAAATCCTCATTATATAATTAATATTGTAAAAATGAAATAAACCATTGATGATTAAACTATATTCTTTAGTAGCTGCAATCTTCTTATTTTTCCTCGGCTGTACAAAAAAATACGACATGAAATACAATGTAGGCCAGGAATGGAAATACAAAACCAGACCGGGGGAAGAAAACTCGACCCTGAAAATTTTAAAGGTTGAAGAATATCCAACTGTTGGGAAAGTGATTCATATTTCGGTGAGCAGATTAAAGATGAAAAATCCTCAGCACCCAACAGGAATTGCCGATAAAATAAGCCATCTTCCAATTACTGAAGAAGCATTGTATAAAAGCATCATCAGCATTAAAAATGACACCCGCCAAATGCCCGACTCCATTGAAATGGATGGTTATTCTTACTGGAAAAAAGAGTTTGATAAAGGAAATGCCGGCGTGTTTTCCATTCCCGTTTCCGAGATTGTAAACACAATGGAAAAATCCATTGTTTCAGGAGACTATACCAAATAAATTAACTCTAAATTTGTTAAAAATCGTAAGATGAAAAAAGCCTTTGAATTCCTTAAACAGCTGGAGAAAAACAACAACCGGGAATGGTTTGCCGCTCACAAAGCGGAGTATGAGGCGATAGTAAAAGAAAACAAAGCCCTTTTCAATCAGATCCATGCTGAGCTTCAGCAATATGACCAGGTACCGGGAATCCATATGTACAGGATTTACCGGGATATCCGGTTTTCTAAGGATCAGACGCCATACAAAACCCATTTCGGAGTCGGGTATTCCCGCTTAAAACCGATGCTGAGAGGCGGTTATTACATTCATCTTGAGCCCGGCAACAGTTTTGTGGGCGGCGGATTCTGGGGACCGGATGCCAAAGACCTGCTCCGCATCCGCAAAGAATTCGAAATCAGCACCGCAGGAATTGAAAAGATCACTTCAGATCAAACCTTCATCAATTATTTTAAAGAAATTAAAGGCGATGCCGTGAAAACCGCCCCGAGAGGTTTCGATAAAAACCATCCGGCCATCGACCTCATTAGGAAAAAGCAGTATGTCGTTATGCGGCCATTGACCGATCAGGAAGTTTTTTCTGCCGGTTTCCCGAAAGAAGCAGAGCTCACCTTACTGGCCATGCGCCCTTTTTTCGATTATATGAGCGAAGTGCTTACCACGGATCTGAATGGGGCGTCTTTGATTTAAATACAAATGGTGAATTTGGATAGCGTACCTGCTCTTCCCCCCGCCAGCGCGAGTTTCCAGCTCGTGTCCACACAAAACTTTCCCTTAGCGCGCGAGAGAGAGAGAGAGAGAGAGAGAGAGAGAGAAAACAGTTTCAACACTTTAAGTCGTAAAGGAGGCATTATATTTTAATAGCTACGAGCGTGACGCTCGCGGCAACGTGGGCTAATTTTCTTGGAACTTTTTTCCTTAAATAAGTTTAAAATAACTTCTATCATAACAAAGGGCAGCATCAAATCAATACAGCCCTTATTTTGAATAACTTAACATACAATATGGATAATCATAAATTTATTTCAAAGCTCTTTTACCAATAATGCTTTATTTTTCATCAAATAATCTAAAGCTTCTTTTACTGCCTTTTCAGGACTTTTAGGATTAAAGCCCAGTTCATTCCTAGATTTAGAAATATCAAAATCCTGCTGCAATCCGGAAAACATAGCAATATCCTTTCTTGTTAATACAGGAGCTTTTCCACGTGCTTTCGCTGAAAACTCCATAATTCCTGCAATAAGATTCAGTATAAATTTCGGAACAGAATTGGGAATTTTCAGATTCAGTTCAGGATATAATTTTTTTGCCAAAATCGTTGTATCAGTTATGGTCATACATTTTTCATTCGCCAAAATATACCTTTCTCCAGAACAGCCTTTCTGAGCTGCGAGATAACAACCTTCCGCGACATCTTTTACATCAATCCAGTTGAGTGTAATTTTTGTATCAACAGGAATCTCTTTATTCAAAATTAATTTTAAAACTCCGTAAGATACGTTCAGCGGAAGAGAAGCTCTACTCCCTATCATCGCAGATGGCATAACGGAAACAAGCTCTATTCCGAGTTTTTGGGCCAATTCAAAAGCTAATTTCTCACCATCGTTTTTAGAATTATAGTACATATTGCGGCGATCCGGATTGTATCCGTAACTTTCTTTTGTCGGAAGCTTTGTATAATCCAAAGCAGCAATCGAACTCACATACACGATTCGCTTCACTCCTGCTTCAGCAGCTGCTTCAATCGTATTTCGGGTTCCTTCTAAATTGACCTCATAAATTTCTTTTTCAGGATCTTTTGCCCACAGTTTGAAAGATGCTCCGACGGCATAAAAAGTTTCAACACCTTGTAAAGCTTTTACAAAAGAAGCTTTGTCCGTAATATCTGCCTGGACAACTTCACAATCCAATCCTTCGAAAGGCTTTTTGTTATTGACATTTCTTACTGTTGCTCTTACAGGAATCCCTTTTTGCAGTAAAAACCTCACCAAATTATTTCCTAAATGTCCGTTCGCGCCCGAAACTAGACTTAATTTTTCTTGTATCATTTTCATTACATTTATGATACAAAGTTCAATTTCCTGATTCCTGAATCACTTGACTTTTGTTAGTTAATCAATTTCCTACGGATTCGGCTGAGACTTTCAGGTTTCATTCCAAGGAAAGAAGCAATATATTGAATGGGTACATTCTGAATAATTCCGGGGTAATTCTTTATTAGTTTCAAATAACGCTGTTCCGCATTTAACGTTGATAATTCTTTTGAACGATTTTCGTTATAATTGATCGATTGATGAAAAACAGAGATACTGAAATCTTTCATTGAAGGACTTTCCTCAGTCAGTTTATTCAAATTTTCTTTGGTAATTCTCAACAGTTCACAATCCGTAATACATTCAACATTTTCATCAGATTTAGTCTGATTGATAAAATTAAAATAAGAAGTAAAAAATCCAGGGGGGCAATTAATATGAGTTGTCACTTCATTTCCGTTTTCATCAAAATGAAACAATCTTAAATATCCCGAAATAATATAATACAAATACCTTGGAACATTTCCTTTCTCTTCAATCACTGTATTTTTTGAATATTCAACAGGTTCAAAATATTCTTTGATCAATTCAATTTCGGCAGAATTAAAATGGTAAGAAGCCTGAATATATTGTAAAAGTTTGTCGTGCATCTGCATAGACCTTCGTATATTTATACAAATTTACCTCAAAATAATAAAATTCAAGAAGAAAACAATATTGTAAATTTTTACAATCAGTCAATGTCAAAAGCTTCTATAAACTAAGAAAATGCAAAAATTCCAGATATAGGAATATTGTAATCTTTCCTGAAAACCGGCACATTTAAGCGTGGAGAGAATTTGGGAAGCGTCTGCTCTTGCCTCCACTGAAAAGGAAGATAAAAGTATTCAAAATACCATCATTTCCTTATCTTTACTTTCATTCAAACGCAAATCATCGTATAAAAACCTTACCTATGGAAAACAATCAGAACAACTTTTACGAAGAAGACATCAGGGAATTAAAAGAGGGATTAACCCCTTTTCCTGAAAATATATTTGTGGCAGACCAAGCCTGGCTAAACAATTATGTATTGCCTTTAATATCGGTTGATTTGGGCATACTATGGCCGGATTTAAAAGGAACCGTCCTACACCTTCTCAACCCTACCGAGCCTTACGAGGGAGTGATCGGTGAGAACACCGCAGATTTCCATACGGAATTCTGTACGGAAAACTGGATAGCCTTCCGTCTTACGGAGGATAACAGGTATGATTTCTTAGGGAAGGAAGAATATTTCCTGTCTGCTCCGAAACATCAGGATGACATTGATCCTGACTTTACAGAACACATCAATACAATCCGAGACAATTACCAGAGGACAAAGGCCAGATTTAAAATGAAGGGCCAGCTGTTACCGTGGCAGGAAGACAATCCGCAAAGCTTCCTCGACAGGTTAGGCGGAGAATTATGGGAAGGCAACTGGACATTCATGGCGCCTGTTCCGCCTGCCTTTGAAATGAATGTGGATGACTCTGGTGAAGACCTGCCCAATGATGGGATTTCAATTACCTATCAGGGTAAAGAATTCCGGTATGTGGGTGAAGTATCCGGATACAACTACTGCGGAAAAGGAGCCGATGCTATCCTGCTGTTCTATGAACCGGAAAGCCGTATGGTGTTATTTACCTACGACTGGACGTAAAAATGCTGCTATCTCAATGTTATTGGGAGAGTCAGCATCAGGTATAGATCCGCTATAAAACTCATCACCAAATCAAGCAGGAATTAAATTAATAATAAACGATAATAAAATGGACACCGCTTTAATCATCATCGATATCCAAAACGATTATTTTCAGAACGGGAAAGCAGAACTGGTACATCCTGAAAAAGCCAGCGCTAATGCTAAATTGCTGCTGGAACAGTTCAGAAAGAAAAATCTGCCTATCGTCCATATTCAGCATATTGCCAGCAGGCCCGATGCAACATTTTTTATTTCCTGTACAACAGGGGCAGAAATTCATCATGACGTACAGCCCACAGATCAGGAACAGATCATCATCAAGCATTACCCGAACAGTTTCAGGGAAACTGATCTCCTGGAATACCTGAACTCAAAAAATATCACCGATCTGGTGATTTGCGGCATGCAGACCCATATGTGCGTAGATGCAACAACAAGAGCGGCAAAAGATTTTGGGTTTAACTGTACCGTTATCGGCGATGCCTGTGCAACAAAAGACCTTGCTGTAAACGGAGCAACCGTAAAGGCTGATGATGTGCAGACCGCATTTTTATCAGCCCTGAGTTATTTTTACTCTAGTGTAATGAATGCAGAGGAATACTTAAAACAAGAATAACTATTTCAAAATTTATTTAGATGCGGTTACGCAGCACTTTTACACAATCCTAATTTACAGTTTAGTTTCAAGGCTTTAGTTGCAAAAATTTTCCTGACAACAGGTATTCAGTTACATCAAAACATTAAATAAAAAACATGGAAAAAAAAACTTTTAGAAAGGTTAGAAAATTTAGAAAGAAAACAGCTTAACCTGAAAATCACATTAATGATTACGCTATGCTCTTTTGCTCTTTTTTTCATTCTGGCATTTTCAAACAGGGATCATAACAACAATGATATCATAAAAACCAAAGGAATAGTCATTGTTGATAACAATGGAAAACCAAGAATAATACTGGGAGCCCCTGTAAGCAAAGTGAGCGGAAGAATACGGACAGATGATCTATACGGTATTTCATATTTAGATGCAAGTGGCATTGACCGGCTGACATTTGGTCAGGAGCCAGCTCCTATGACTCCTGAAGGATTAAAAGAAAGAAGAGTTCCGGGGGTAGGCATACTCATTCATGATAAACAAGGGATTGAGAGAGGAGGATATGGTGTTTTAGATGATGAAATGGCTGTGCTAACTCTGGATTGGCCTAAAACGGGAGAAGCCATTGCTTTATCTTCAGGCAAAGATTTTTCCGGTATTGGAATCTTCCATAAAAGCAAACTTGGAGAATACAGAGAAGCATTAACCATAGGCAACATCGCATCAAAAAAACAAACTTTCCTTAAAGTGGTGGACACTAATTATGTAGACAGATTCAGGATGGAGGCTGATGCTGCTAAGAATGTAGTATTAAAAAAATACAATGAGAGCGGAAAAGAAATCAAAGACTGACTCTTACAGTATAAAGGTATTCCCTAAAGAGAGCCAAGCAATTTTGATCGCATGGCTGTATAAAATTCTACTTCTGTCATTTGATCAAAAGTTTGTGCTGAAATTTTTATCTTTAGAAAAACTACTACCCTAGTAATTATTACAAAATAAAAATACAATGAGAAAAATAATTTATTACGTGGCAAGTTCACTGGATGGCTTTATTTCAGGCCTGAATGACGACATCAGCGGTTTTGTGGGCACAGGAAACGGCGTGGACCAATACCTGGCAGATTTAACCCGTTTCGATACGGTTATTATGGGAAGGAATACCTATGAATTTGGCTATAAATACGGCATGGAGCCCGGACAGCCGGCCTATCCGCATATGAAGCATTATATCTTTTCAGACACCCTGGAATTTGAAAACCCACATCCGCAGGTACAGGTTAAAAAGCTGGACATTTCAGAAATAGACCAGCTGCAAAGAGAAGAAGGAACAGACATCTACCTTTGTGGCGGCGGGCAGGCTGGCTTCTGGACCATCAGAAAATCAGCACGGTGAAGGTCAAACTGAATCCTTTGATATTGGGAGAAGGGGTCACGCTGTTCGGAGATTCTACTTCAAGCTATAAACTGGAGCTGATAGACAGTTCAATATATGAGGGCGGATTACAATTGATGACATTCAACATTATATATTAATGATGGATATGGAAAACAAAATATAATCAGAATGAAAATCGAAACCCATCTTATCAACCACCTTAAAATTGCGGAAATTATAACGGACCAGGTTATTTTGAGTACTCCCGAAGAAGGATTGGACCTGTTAGGGAATTTGTATTATCAGGGCTTTGATGGTATAATGATCCATAAAGAAAATATCACTTCAGATTTTTTTGATTTGAAAACTAAAAATCGCAGGAGAAATCCTTCAGAAATTCGTACAATACCAGATGCCGCTGATTATTATTGGCGATTTTTCTCAAGTCAGCAGCAAGAGCTTACAGGACTTCATATACGAAAGCAATACAGGCAGGCAGGTTAACTTCCTTTCTTCCCGATCGGAAGCCATACAAGTCTTGTCCGGAATATGAACGGAAAGAATTAAACTGATCATTAACCAATGAAGGTAGAACGCTTAGAAAAACTTACCGTCGAACAATTTGAATCTTTAGGACATGACGGATATATTTCTGATCAGAAATTTGCCCTTACAACCACTCAGGAGATTTATTCTGTTTCATTTAGCCTTTCACTTACGGATCTGGATGAGGCGTATGTAAAAGATTATGCTACTATTCCTGAAGATATTGAAGAATATAATGATATTATCCTGGCTGGAAATTCATTTGGAGCTTATGATAATGGGCAACTCATCGGAATAGCGATCTGTGAAGAACAACAATGGAATAACAGCCTGCATCTCTGCAATCTGTTGATTTCAGAAAAACACAGGCAGAAAGGAATTGGAGCACTATTAATGGCAAGAATCATCCGGCATGCAGAGGATAAAAATTGTAGAATCATAGACCTGGAAACCCAGAATACCAATGTTCCGGCCATTCGGTTTTATCTGAAACTAGGGTTCACGATAACCGGATTAAGAACCAATATATATGATAACGGAATCGATGAAGAAGCAATTTTTATGACGCTCAGAGTGTAAACCTTTAATACTGTTTCGCACCAGGCAGCTGAAGCACAAAACTCGGCCTTATTTTTACCGAATTATAGTAATGGCGACATGTTTCAGTTTAGTAATCAGAAAAATCACATATCATCATCTGGATTTTTAGCATAGAACTTTTAAAACTACCATCGGATGCAGTCCAATACGGAAACCATTGAAAAAATAAAGACCCTGTTCACACGGCATGAATTTCCCGCAAAGACGAAGCTGGTGCTAGAAGAAGAAATTGCCAATACCATTTACTATGTTGAAAAGGGTGCCGCCCGGGTATGGCTCAATCATGATGGAAAAGACATTACCGTTCAGTTTATTTTTGAGGGCGGATTCATAGCTTCCATAGAAAGCTTTATTTCCGGTGAAAAAAGCTGGTATACCATTGAAACAGTTGAGCCTATCATCGTTTACAGCATTACCCATCATGACCTTAAACAGAAAATGGATCAGTTGCCACATGTGAGAGAGTTTTATTACCTGTGCATCCAGCAATTATTATTGTTTTACCAACGGCGTATGGCGTCGCAGATAAAAAACACCCCTGAAGAGCGTTATAAGCAATTGCTCCGTGAGTCTCCCAAAATTTTCCGGCGTATTCCACAGCATTATATCGCGTCATATCTGGGGATTACTTCCGTGTCCCTGAGCAGGATACGAAACAGGCGGTAATTAATTAACAATTGTTATCGTCCCTATTTTCACCGATGCTGCAACTTTGCATCAACGATCCAAGATATGACTGCAATACCCTTTCCTACACTTGACATTTTATTAGCTGCCGCTGCCATGCTGCATGTAACTGAAGAGTTTTTATTTCCCGGTGGTTTTACCGAATGGTATGCACGCCTGATACCGCCCAAAACGGAGAAAAAAAACACCGGAGGATTCCTGGTATGGATCAATACCATTATGATGTGTGCCATTGCTTATGCCATCCATCTCGGTGATACCTCATCAGGACATGTAATCTGGTATGATATTGCTGCCATCCTTACCGCTAATGCCTGCCTGCATATTTGGGGAACGTTTAAATTAAAAGCCTATTCTCCGGGTGTTGTTACAGTCGTTCTCCTTTATATCCCTCTGTTTATCCTAGGAACGGTTCAGTTAGTGGGAACAGGCCTCATTCCTTTGCACAGAGCAATATTCTCTGTAGTTTTGGGAATTGGGTTCCACCTATTTTCCATAAAGAGACAACGGAAATAAAACAACAATGTAAACCGTTTCGGGGTCTACAGCCTGCAGATTTGAGACCTGTATCGCTGATCACATAGTACTAAAACTGCCTAATATACTAACCGTCCTGCTTACAGGCCGGTTTTTTGTTATCTTTATATTTGAATCGCTATCAACCACAATAAAAATATAATCAATGAAAATAACAGATAACAGCTTTATATTTAAACAGCTGGAAAAAAAAGATGAAATTCCCTATGAACTGCTGCTGCTTGCAGATCCGTCAAAAAAGATGATTGATCAATATATCCGGAAATCGGATGTGTTTACAGCCATGCACCAGGAAGAAACCATAGGGGTTATCGCCCTGTTCCAGCTCACAAAGAATACGGCTGAAATTAAAAACGTTGCCGTAAAAACAGAATTTCAGAAGCAGGGGATCGGTACTTTTCTTATTGAAAATACCATTCAGGCTGCCCAGAACAACGGCGTGAAAAGCATTATTATCGGAACAGCCAATTCCAGCATCGGACAGCTCCATCTCTATCAGAAATTAGGTTTTGAAATGACGGAAGTCAAAAAGGATTTCTTCCTGGAAAATTATGCCGAAACTATTTTCGAGAATGGCCTTCAGGCGAAGCATATGGTGGTGATGGAGAGGTTGCTGAAGTGAAAGATGGTCAGCTGAGCCAAATGATAGGATTTAAACAGGCATATGAATAGAAGCAGCAATAATATTAACTGTTATTATCTTAACCACAAAAAACAGAGCCTCCAAACCGGAAACTCTGTTTTTATATAACGATTAAAAATTACCTTCAAAAAGTATCTCCTGCTATCCTTTTCCGGATTCTTTCTTCAAAGCCTCATTTTGCTCCTTCAACAAAGCGATGTAATCATTCAGGTTGGCCAACACATGTTCCGGGATATTGCAGTAGTAATTGTAATTACCGGATTGGTTATATGAACCATCATTAAAAGTAAGATTATCATTATTTTGAACGGCGTTGGTACGTCTTTCCTCTTTGATATCTTCTACGGAAACATCCAGCGCCTTGGCCAGTTTTTCCCATTCGTCATCGAAGATCCGGACATCGCCGCTTTCTTTGCGGCTGTAATTAGAAACATCGGTAGCGATGATCTTAGACATATAATCCTGAGTGTAGCCTCTTTGTTTTCTTAGATTCCTTAGCTTTTCCATAACGTTGCTGCTGTGTTTTACTACAAATATAGAGAAAATGAAGGAATATGCGGCAGCCTTCCGCAGTGCTCCGAATATCTCCTGCAAATTTCGTGAAACCTTCGGAGGGCTACGCTGATTTCAAACAGACTGCAGGAATCATCAGCAGGCCTCATTTGGTTTCAGACCAACCGGTTAAGATTATCGGAGGCTTCCGTTGATGATAAACAACGGTGTTTACAGTCTTCGCAGCCCTTCTTCAACCGATCCATCCGGATTTAATATTGGTTTTTCAAAAATAAAGTATATTTACTCATGCATTGTATTAGTCTGACCGATTCCCAATGGCAGCAAAACGTCAACTATACAACCCTAAAAACGATATAACATGAAAAAAATCCATTCAACAAATTATTTCGACACTTTTATTGAAGTGGCAGAAGATACCCAACGGGACAGCGGTACAAAGCCACCGGCAAAAGACAGGAAGACCATCGCCGAAATGCAGTACGATTATATTGCCGCATATCCTTATCAATATACCTCAGACGATGTTTTATTCCGCGTATTTGCAGACAGGAAGAATCTGACCAAAGCAGAGCAGGAAGAAGCCAGGAAAGAGTTCTTTTCCAAAGGCCAGCCCTGCTTCAGGGCTTCCCCACTCACCAAAATGTATGGTTTCGGGATTCACTGCAACAGCGAAGGTAAAATCGCCCTGTACGGAATGGAAACGGAAGACTACCAGAAATTTGTGGCCGATCCAAAGGTTAAAAAGGTTAAGGCTATGAAATCAAGGAAGTAAACTAAGGAATATTTACAGAAATGAATATAACACTTATGTAGGTGTAGCGAAACTATTTAAAGAAACAAAGTATAAAAATTAATGGCCCAAGAACAACTTTATGGAGCTTTTTTTCAAAAGCAGAAGACGTATTATCTTGAACAATTAAACTATTATGAACAAGGGAAAAGGTTTAGATTTAATTATGCTTCCCTAATATTTGGAATTTTTTGGTTTCTATACAGGAAAATGTACCTTGAATTTTTTATTATTTACGCATTCTACATTATAGAAACCACTTTTGAAAACACTATCTTGATAAGGCTTACTGGATATGAACAGACTAAACTTGTCAATTTTTTTGTGACAATAATTCTTTTGGTCATCTTAGGTATCATCGGAAATAATCTGTATATCAAAAAAGCGAAAAGAACAATGCGAAGAGCACAGGCAAAATTTCAGGATATTGAAAAACAAAAATCGTTTCTGGCCAGAAAAGGCGGAACTACTTTTATTTATGTTGTGCTTTTAGTGGCTCTATATACTTGTCTCATTGCTTTAAGATCAATGTATTGAATATGATCCTCAATTAAATCCGGAACAATTTAAATCCAGGAAATTTACGCTTCAGGTGTTAGGAGCCCGTCTGTCTACCATTTTGAAAGGAAAAATGGGATGCAATATGAAAGTGAGGCTGGCAAGGTATATAGTGGAGCGATCAAATGGTTCACAAACGGCGATTATACCATCATTCCTACAGAAGAAACCAAAAAACTGATGACCGAAAATCCCAAGTTCCTGACCCGCATCCTGAAAATTTCCGGAAACGAATATTTATATGAAAAAATAGAAGAAGAAAAACAGGTTCAGTTCGGAATCATAAAAAAGATTGACTAGATAAAGCTTCCGGCACGCATGAGCGTTCTGCTCATACTGCGGGTAAAGACATGATCCGCATGAAATCATATTCAGGATACTATTTCAGACCTGAGGATGTTGCGTTTATCCAGTAACGGTAATTACACAAAAGTGGTATTGAATTAAAACAGCAGATTACTCAATTTTGAAGTAATCAATTTTAAAACAAACGCCATGAAAACATTTTTACTGATCCTTATCTTCGGACTGATCTCCCAAACCTCCCGCGCCCAGGTCACCGCAGCAGCAGCACTGATTGCATTAGACGAGATTGATGCAAAAGTCACCGGTCAGTTACAGACCATTGATAACCTGGCCACCAATGCCATCGGCAATACCGGCAACATGGTTTTATCCGTTTCGGCACGGCTGAGAAAAGACATTAATGAAACGATCGGCAATACCGATCAGGTATTGAGGGAAAACCAGCTCCTGCTCTATAACCAGCTCCTCAATATGTCCTCCGATTTCAGTAAAGTGGTGGAAGGGAGGATGAGAGAAGCAGACATGATCACCACAAAGCTCACTGAAACCATTGATAATTTTATCGTGGTAAAAAAAGAGCCCCGGATCTACCGGTATGACACCCAGACTTTCATTAAGCAATATACCGGTTCTTACCTGTTTAAGGTAAAAGGCAAAAACTTTGATCAGTCAGACCAGGTTTTCATCACCATTAACAACAAGCAGATCAAACCTGTGCAATCTGCCTATGACGAAGTGGTTTTCAGAATCGATTCCTCAGATATTGTAATGACCTCACCCCACGACCATTATGCAGACGCACGGATTAATTTCCTGTGGAAAAAAGGACTGTTTCGAAAGCAGATGCACACAAAGATCCCTTTCCTCATTCCGGTCATTCCGCTGAACATAGGAAAAGTTACCGTATTCTATGACCAAGCGCTTCCAGAAAGAAAATATGCTGAACCCATTTCATACAGCTGCAGTTGCAGGACGGGCGGTCCCGGAATGTCGGGCGGCAGGAAACACAGCACCACGGCATTCAATATCATCCCTACCGGCGGGCGTTTATTTGATCCTAACAGCATTGAGGTGGTCTCATGGACCCAAAGGCATGGAGGCGGATATAATTTCGATCACAAAACGGAACAGCAGATCAGAGGCTATATCAACTGCAGTTCAGAATCCAGGCCTTTTGGAGCCGGTGGTTCATCATCGCTTACATTCAGGTATAAGGAATATGAAACCATTTATCCGGTCCATAAAAAACAGACGGATGTTAAAGCAATCACTTCCATCAACCCGATCATTTTCGATCTTCCGGAATCCGTTGATAACAAAAGGCCGAGTATAAGCTACGCCGTTGTAAAAACCTATGATCAAAAAGAATTCATCCTTACGCCTTCAAATCCCAATAAATTCTTTGAGTTAAGAATGAACCCTGTTACTGACGATGTCATCATCAACTGGAAAAATTAACTTCCGTAACCTCAACTGATAAACGCCCTGTCTCGCAGGGCATTTATCATGCATGAATTTTACTTATATTTGTTTTGTAATCAGCACTACTGTGCAAGGTAAAACATCCGCACAATGATGATGCCCAATGACAAAACGTATATCCAGGCCAGGCAGATCATGCTGGGAAAAGAGAATATAAAACCTGAGTTTGCTCCGCTTGCGCAGTGGATAGACCAAACTTATGGCGTAAAAACCGTTGATATTTTCTACGAACTTCCGGATAGCGGAAAACCGAGAATCCAGGTGTGCCTGGAATTGGAGGAAGACATGGAAAAATTCCTTACCCACAGCATATCCTATTTTGATACTTCAAAGCAGGAAGCGATTGCACAAAAATTCAAGGCCGTTATAGAGCAGCAGGGACTTTCTGAGAAAACCGGCTTCTTTTCAGGATTATGGGGTAAGCCTAAGAGCAATACCTATAGTACAGATCATGTCTTTGTCACATACAGTGCTTTTGAACCTGCGGCAAAATATGAAGCAGCCTCTAAAATCTCCCGGCAGCAGATAGAGGAATTCATGGCATCCCTTCATCATAAAGACCTCTGGACGATATCCATAGAATTTTTTGTACCGGTATTTTTTGTATTCACTTACAGCCAGGCAGAAGAATATAACCGGTCAGAAACCAAATCCATATGGGAAGAAGAATTCTTTAATTTTATCCAGCCGTTTGATGAATTCGGTTACTTTACAAAAGAAAACACCCGGATTATCATTGACAGCAAAGAGAATTTTGATGATAATTACAGCAGTAACTGGTATTATTACTATAAATAGAAACCGGCAATTAAATGGTTGTATGTAAACAGTTGCGGGCCCTGCTTCAGATTAAACAAAAATAAAAAATACACAATGATTACAGAAGAAGTTAAAGACTACATCCGCCGGAGCGTGTTATGCTGGCTTGCTACCTCCAATGAAAACAATGAGCCCAATGTGTCGCCAAAAGAAATGTTCACCTACTATGGTGATACCACTTTATTGGTTGCCCATATTGCATCTCCCAATACTGTTGAGAATATTAAGGTCAACCCCAATGTCTGTATAAGCTTCATCGATGTATTTGTACAGAAAGGATATAAAATAAAAGGGATTGCCAGGATAATTGAGAAAGCCGACAGCACCTATCAGGAAAAACTCAAAGTACTGACTGATCTGTTTTCCGACCGGTTCCCGATCCGATCCATCATCGAAATTGAGATCAAAAAGATTGATACCATTGCTGCGCCCAGCTATTACCTGTATCCGGAAACCACAGAAGAAAGCCAGGTGGAAAGTGCTATGAAAACATACCAGGTAAAGGCTATCGGTTAAAGTTATCATGTATGCACTTACATCCTTTAGTAACGGATCAGCATTAAAAATGTTTTTTTTAGTTGTAAAGAAGATTCAGGAATTACTCACATTTCCTTTACTGAACGGCAATACATCAGCTCTATACATGTTAAATATTGAAACATTTACTATTTTTTTATTGAATTCGTGAAAAATACACTTGTTTATATGAAAAATATTGTTTACTTTTAGGTACTAACTTTTTAAAACAACACCATGAAAACAATGTTAAAATCGATTTTAACTGTGGCTTTACTATGGAGCGCAGTAAGCTGCAACACCAATGAAATGAGCGACATCAATTCATCGGCTCAAACCCAAACTTCAAACTCCGGGAATTTTGCTGCCAAAGCTTCAGATAATCCGGAAAACCCACTGAATAACTGGGAGGAATGCGGTAAGAAACACAATGTCATTTTAACCTACGTCATCACCTACCAGAAAACCTTAGACAATTCCGGATTGACCAATTCAGAAATTGCTGATAAGTGCATCATGGCCAGCAATAATTATTTCAATCAGAAATACGCCCAGGATTACAATAATATCCAGGCCCCATTCACCGTGGATAAAATCCGAAGCATCCTGAATGACGGAGACAATAAATTCAGCAATGTTATCCAGGGTATGAATGCTTCCGATAAAGTGAAAGCGAAAAGCTCTCAGCTCATTAATATGATGTACAATCTGGCATCTACCGATAAAGATACGGAGTATGCGGAGGTAAAGGCCAGGATCGTGGATTTTGAAGCCAGCATCATGAACGATGCCAGCCTGAGCCAGGCGGAAAAAGACCAGCTGCTGCAAACTACTTCTATAGCACGCTATTCTTCTTACTTATGGTCCAATACCATAGACCATTCAGACTCTGTATCTTCCGTTACAGGGAAAAAGAAATGGTGGAAATGGCTGGTTGTGGCTGTTTGTGATTTAGCCGGTGGTGCCGCAGGTACAGCAGCAGGCGGCGGAGTCCTTTCTGTAGCAGGAGCAATTGCCGGTGCGGCAGGAGCAAGTTCAGGAGGAGCAGCCCTGGTAGACTGGATCAGCCCGGATGCCCCATAAAAAATTTGTCTTATGAAAATCCTAACCTTAAGTTTACTTTTTCTGATGAACCTGGCCGCGGCACAGAAAGGAGCACAGGCCCTGTTATACAGGAATCTTGCAGGAGCAGGGGCACACGCCACTACGATCAGGAATGCAAGGATGAATATTTCCTTTAACGAACCATTTACCGGTTTTGTGAAGTATAACGATTCAGATATCACCTCCGGTCTTATCCGCATCAGTAATTCCTATATTACTGCGGATAACATGAGGATTGACCTGTATGACAAAAAACTTATGGAAGTCAACCTGAAAAACGGAAATCAAACCATACGCTGGGAACGGGTGCATTATGACCATACCCTGAAAAAAGTGGTGCTTGACAGCTTAGGATTGAAACTGTATAATGAGGATATTACTAATGAAGACAAAAGAAAATCCAGCCATTACCTGATGTCCTATAACGGAAAGTACCAAAAGCTGAAAATCAGGGAGAACAGCAGTCCGGAAAGCATAGGACAGGCTATGTCTCAACTGGGAATAAAGGATAAAGGATATATCAATTTTGTTACTTCTTTTATCCTCAACAGGAAAGAATTATAGATTGCTTTATAATATCAATGGTATTTTAGTCATAGAATACCGCAAAAAGGGAGGCTATAACAAGCCTCCTTTTTGTTTGGCTTATTTTTATCTTATCAATCTATTAAGCTGACACTCAAAATCTGTTGTTCAAAACAGATCTGTTCCGATTTCTTAATTCGCTTTTGTCCCCGGATATTGGAATTTTCGTAACTTGAATTCACCAAATCCAAAAGAGATGAATACAGAAGAATATAAGGAACGCTTTAACGAAGAAGATGCCGTAGGCTGGGAATGCATTGACCGGGAACTGCTTAAAATTTATCCCGATCAGCAGCCGCTTCATTTTGTTCCGGAACTCCATTATATCGCGGGCGGAAATGACCCGCTTGACGGCATCAATATTTATAAAAGCCGGAAACAGGCCGATCATTTCCATTTTGTGACGTATGGATTTTCCGAGTTGTATTATCATGAAAAAGCCGCAGGAGGAGCATTCAGCAAATTCGGTTTCGAGCTGACCTTCAGGCTTGCCATGGAACATGAAGACGACAATATAGCCTGGGCCTGCAACCTCCTGCAGAATCTCGCGCGCTATGTTTTCAAATCAGGGAAATGGTTTGAAGAGTACCATCTCATTCCGGCTAACGGCCCGATCCGGATCGGTTATGATACCGATATCACGGCACTTTCGTTTGTCCTTGATCCTGAACTGGGAAAGATCGATACTCCGCATGGGGAAGTTTCTTTTCTCCAGATTTTCGGGCTTACCACCAGCGAATACCACCAGCTGGAACAGGATCCCAGGCCATCAGAAACAGAAAAATTACTGGATACCCTCAGGCAGACCAATCCACTGATGATTACTGATCTTAAACGACGGTCAGATTAAAAAATATTGTATTTATTAGCAAATGTTATCCACAATCCAACCATGTTAAAGAAATGATAAAGAAAGGTAACGACTAACTTTTTTTTGTACTTTTGAATATCTGTTAGATGTTTTGATAACGGCCAGGCAATAGTCACCTTTCTGCTCTGAACCTGTTAAAAAATCATCGGAAAACATTAAAAACACAAGAGACTATGAAAAAAGTAGGTCTGATCGGCGGGTTAAGCTGGGCCTCTACCTTAGATTACTACACATTCATCAATAAAGGCGTTAATGCTCAACTCGGAGGACTGAACTTTGCTGAAATCCTTATCTATTCCCTGAACTTCGGAGAAATCCAGTCTGCCACCTGGCCCCAATCCTTCCGTCTTTTGCTTAGGGCCTGCGAAAGCATGAAAAAAGCAGGTGCCGAAGCCATTGCATTATGTGCCAATACGGCCCATCTCTTTGCTGACCGCCTGGAAGATGAAGTCGGGCTGCCGGTTATCCACATCGTGTCGGAAACGGCAAAGGCCATTCAGAAAACAGGACTTAAGAAAGTAGGGCTTCTGGGTACTAAATTCGTGATGGAAATGGATTTTTATAAACACAAGCTTGAAGAATACGGTCTTGAAGTACTGGTGCCTGAAGATCAGGAAACGAGGGATTATATTCAGTACACGGTAAAAGAAGAATTAGGAGCCGGCCTTGTGAAACCCGAAACCAAACAGGAATATCTTAACATTGTTGCAGACCTGGAAAAGAAAGGAGCAGAATGCCTGATTCTGGGATGCACGGAAATCCCGATGCTCTTAGGCCAGGAAGATTTTAAACTGCCGGTTTTCGACAGCACGAAAATTCATTCGGAAGCAATTGTAGATTATATCCTGTCATCTAAATAAGAGAGACCTGAATTAATCATATACCATGTAGCACCATGAAATACTTGTATTTACTGCTTTTTATGTTAGGAACTGTGTTGCCGCTGTCCCAGTTTTTCCCGTTTGTAATACAATACGGACTCAATACTAATCTTTTTTTCAGACAGCTGTTCGCCAACAGAATATCATCATTTTTTGCCATGGATGTGTTGGTTTCAGCGGTGGTAATGATCATTTTCATAGCTTATGAGTCCAAGAGGCTGAATATTAAAAACACCTGGATCTGTTATGCAGGGCTTCTGATTGCCGGTGTATCCTGCGCTTTACCGCTATTTCTCTATATGAGAGAAAAAAGAATTTCCGCTTCCAGGACCTGATCCCTGTAAAATAGCATACGGTACCCGGAAGAATGATTGAAACCGAATTTAAAACATAAATAAAACACTATGATCCCATTTCACGAACTTTTGTTTTTTGCTTTGGCGGCTCTGGTCCTGGTCATCAGTCCCGGACCTAACATGATTTACCTGATTTCCCGTACCATCACTCAGGGAAGAAGAGCAGGCTTAACCTCACTGGCAGGTGTGATCTGCGGGTTTATGTTCCATATTGTCATGGTCTCTTTCGGCCTTACAGCGGTATTGTTTGCAATCCCGTACGCTTATTTGATACTGAAGACTTTAGGAACATGCTACCTGCTTTATCTGGCCTATCAGGCTGTAAAGCCCAACAGCAAAAATATTTTCGATGTAGATAAAAACATGAAGATTGACGGGCCTAAAAAACTATTTTCTGTAGGGTTTCTGACTAATGTACTCAATCCTAAAGTAGCTGTATTCTACCTTTCATTCTTCCCGCAATTCATCAAACCTGAATACGGCTCCGTCTTTACTCAGAGCCTCGAACTTGGCATTACGCAGGTCTTTGTAAGCTTCAGTATTAATTTCATCATAGTGCTTACTGCCGCAAAAGCGGCATTGTTCTTTGCTAAAAATCCACTCTGGATCTGTATTCAGAAATGGTTCATGGCCAGTGTCCTGACTTTTTTAGCACTCAAAATGGCCATTTCAAAGGCAAAATAAAAGAGAAACCTGTACATACAGATGTATCAGCAAAGAAACGAATACATTTATTTTATACTATCAAACTTTATTATACGACGAATTATCTTTTAAAAATAATCTGTCAATGTAAAACAACTTTAGTATATTTGCACCTTAATTATATCTCACTGATATAAAATGATTTAACACAATAAACACAAATACAATGGAAATTTATTTTAACTGGCTGGCAGTTCTGGCAGCAACACTCGCAGGCACGGCTGTTGCAGCCCTATGGTACACCAAACTGGTAGGCAGAGCCTGGAGTATCATAACCGGGATTACTACCCAGAGCAACAACAAAACATTTATCCTGTTATTGATCTCTAATTTCATTACCGCTGCCGGACTGAATTTTATCGTCGGCATCAGCAAAACCTATTATCACGGAAACACGGTCCAGGCCTGTTTAACAGCCGGATTCATCACATGGGTCGCCTTTTCTGCAGCCACTCTGGTACAGCATAATGCTTTTGAACAGAAGCCTTCGGAATTAACACTTATCAATACGCTTTATCAACTCGCACTGTATATGATCATGGCCATCGTCATTGGTATCATAGCTTAAAAAATCGGGATTCTGTTGATGTAAGGATTCGCATCCGTAAAAACGGTCTTCACCAGTGGCAGATATGGAGCGCTGACCAGAAGCCTTACCGTCTGTGCGTGGACCTGACCGGGTGTTATTGAAAAACAATCGCGGGAGAAACCTTTAGGATATGCTTCCAGACCATCTGACAGCAGTAGATAAAACTGAGAAATAATGATAAAATTTGTTAAAGTTCCGGGATAACGGATGACATTTATTTATCTGTAATTATAGGTTTTGTACCTTAGTTCTGAACAGAGGATATCAAAACAGTCAAAAAACAACTGTTCATTACAACCATAAAACATAATTGTATGGACTTTGATGAATCACTTGCCGACAGGATTAGGGAAGCCTTGGTCAACCAAAAAAACGTCACCGAAAAAAGCATGTTTCAGGGGTTATGTTTTATGGTTGATGATAAAATGTGTGTGTGCATAAGGGATCTTGAACTGATGTGCCGCATCGCTCCCGAACAGGCTGAAGCTGAACTTGAAAAAGGAAACTGCCGGCCGATGATCCATAACGGGAAAACCATCAAAGGATATATTTTCGTTGACGAAGAAGGGTATAAAAATCCTAAAGACTTTAAACGGCTGATTGACCTCTGCCTGGATTTTAACAAAGTTGCCAAAACGTCCAAGAAGAAGAAAAAGAAAGGTTGACGTTACTGAAATCATTCATTTAAATTTAAAAACACACCTATGAACCCTATAGCAGAGCAATACATCGCAGGCCTTAAACAGGCTTATTTTGATTACCAACAAGGGGAATCCTGGGAACATTTTGAAAAGATCAGACAGGGCCTTTCAGATACCCATATTCAGAAGCTCAAAAGGATATATCCCGGTATCCCTGATGCACTGATCAGCCTTCTGGAGTATGTAGATGGCACGTACCGGAGGGAATATGCCGGTGAGAGAATATCCTTTTATTTCCTGGGTTCAGACGTTGAGGAATATCCTTATTACCTGTTGCCTTTAGATAAAATTATTGAAAACCGTAACCTGGCAGTTAAGTTTTATGCCGGTTATATCAACCGGGAATATCAGGAAGTTGAAATAGACAATAGGATCACTGACCGTGCAGATGCACTCAACTGGCTGCATTTTTCAGACTGCATGAATGGCGGCGGGAGCTCACAGCTGTTCATCGATTTCAGCCCATCTGAAAAAGGGACTTATGGCCAGATCGTACGGTTCCTGCATGATCCGGATGAGTTCAGCGTGATAGCAGACAGTTTTGAAGCATATCTGAAAATGCTGATGGATAAAGGTTACGATTTCATCCATGATTATGACTTTGAATAACAGCAGCATTAGATATCTTTGTTGTACACCTTCATAAACCTCTTATATCTGAGAAAAAACACTCATAGATCATCATTCCGGAAAGTCTTTAACTGATTTGCAATGGATTTGGTGAAGAAATAATTTTGTCCTTATGAAAAACATCCGTACTATTATTCCTGACAAATACCGGGATCCTGTTTACAAACCTGTAGGAAATGATATTTTTGAAAATACTGAAGAACATATTTTTGTCTGTACCTTACATTTCGATCTGGAAGAAGGGGAAGATTCCCAGTACCCGCTGGAAGATGTGCTGGAAGAATTTTGTCTCTATATTTCCGATTTTTTCAATAAGGACTTTTTCAATCATTCCGGCAGTATGGTTGTTGAGCTGGCCGGTGAGCATCATGACCTGCTGAAAGCAGTACAGACCATCACCGGAAAAAGGGTTTACAATACTGAATACCAAGGTAAGGACGGAAGGATCTATGTAAAACTGGTCATAGAATGATGATGATGCAGAATATGATTACCAGTTGTTCAGTCCGTTTTCCAGGGCTTTCAGATAGTTTTCTTCATTGAAAGAATACAGATCCGGGGCTTTGTGGGCACCCCCTCTCCTGCTTTCATCCAGTTTTGTCAGGATCCCCATATTTTTTATTTTCCTGTAGAAATTCCCTCTGTTCAGTGTCCTGCCCAGAATGACTTCGTACAGCTTCTGAAGCTCGGAAAGGGTAAATTTCTCTGGCAGCAGATTATAGCCTATCGGCTTGTAAGAAATTTTTTCACGGAGTGTTAACAGGGCTTTATCTATAATGTCACGATGGTCCATAGCCAGTTCAATATCGGGAAGCTGGCTCAGGTATACCCACTCACAGGTTTCGCTCAATTCATCGGCGACCAAATTGAAACGGTCCGGATTATATAATGCATAATACCCGATCGTTACAAACCTCTGCTTATTAAAAAGGGTTTCATCAAAATCCTCAAAATAAAATTCACTCCTGTTTTTCTTGCCGAAAACACCGAACTGCTCCAGGTATACATCGGTAACCCCTACCCTGTTTTTAAGGATTCTCGCAACAGCATCCTCCAGGTCTTCATCTTTCTGCACATATCCTCCGGGTAAAAACCACTGCTTCCGATAATTCATTTTCAGCAACAGTACCTTCAGTTCATTCTGATCAAAACCAAAAATGACCGGGTCGGCAGACAAATGGGGAAGAAATTTCTGTTTTGCTTCTTCGGATCGTTGTAAAATCAGGTCTCTTGAATCCATTCTCTATTGATGCTATTATGAATGACAAATTTAACAATAATATAGTTGCATTGTTCAAAGTATGCGCCATGATATCTACTTCGGGAATTTTTTTCAGTCTATAATATGATTATTTCCATAAGAAACAATGGAAAAAGAATGCAAATTAGTTATTTTAATACACTGAAAAGCAATATTTTACATCAAATATTAAATTTTATTAACATTTTTTTTGGTAATCCCGGTGAAAGAATGTAGTATTGTAATGTTTCATAGTGAAGCAATGATAAAATGATTTTGATCCTTAAAAAAGTTCAAGATTTCTGTTAAAAAGCAAGAATAAGTTAATGATCCTTTCATTTAACTGATGAATATAAAATTGTACACAGAAGCTCTTAAAAAAAGCTCTTGTATGCCACCGGTATCGTGCTGATGAAGAAACTGCTTTGGAAATAACCTGACTGGTGCTGAATAATAATACTTAATGCTCATCCCGTATGTATTGGATGCAGGTAAAGTCATGTCAAAAAAAGAATTAAAAATGAAAATACACAAGTCAAACCCATGAAAAAACTGAGCGTACAATTTTCAGTACTGGCACTGATGCTTTCATTCGGAACCGTATCTGGACAGCAGACCGACAGCCTGGCAATAAAAAAAGCAGTAAAGGCGGCTACAAAAAACGAAGAAGGGATCAAAACGGTTACCTCATCATCCAAAGAAGACAACAACAGGAATGTGATGCTGAATGCAGCCAATAATACAAGTCCGAGAGATGTGAATATCGGCCTTCCCTCTACTGTAGGAGGAATTACCATTCTGGAGAATGACCTTCCCGTAGTCTATTTCTTCTGGCCGGAACTGCCTAATAAAACCTGGCGCCAAAGCGTAGGCCTTGAAAAGACAGGCCTTTTAAAAATGGACCAGCTGGCCAATACCATGGGCGACCTTGGTTTTGCAGTGAACTCCTACTCACAAACAGGCACCAAAGACCTTAAAATAAAAGGTAAACTTACGACCAGTACTTTCGGATGGCTTCAGGGTGATGCCAATGTTTCAGGGCCAATGTCAAAAGATAAAAGCTGGACCTATACTGCTGGAGCTCTGGTTAATTATGATCCCAGCACCTTTAAGCTCGGATTTGCAAGAAATGTGGATGAAACTAAAATTTTCAGGGCCGGAGTTACCAAATACTTTAAAGAAGACAAAGGTAAAATTTCATTATTGTATAAATATTCCGATTCCTACAGTGTCGGCAATTATGCAGTTTTCCAATACGGTGAAAACGGAAAAGTAACGGAGCTTGACAACTTCAGGATCGGTAGGGATTCCTATGTCGTTAGAGACGGCAGGATCAAGATGAAAGACATCCTTTCCGGACAAAACTACTGGGCATCCATGAGCGGTGATGATAACAGGTCACAGGCCCATACCTTCAATATATTCGGAAATTACAAGCTTAACAATGGCTGGGATTTCAAATTTTCTACCCTGGCCCACTTTGGAAAGGTGAAAATGTCCACGATCATCCCTATAAGCATATTCAACGCAGATACATCTGCAGGCTACAGGCTGGCCTCCAACGGGCAGCCGTATTCAGGAGCTGTAGGAACTCAATTGGCTATGCACACCCCGGAAACCCCTACCACCAATATTGCAGGACGGTTTTCTGTAGACAAGCAAATCGGTAACCATCATGTAACCATCGGATTATTAGAACAGTACTACCATGTAAATAAATATACTTCCAACCGGTCTTTCTTTTTCCAGACCGTGGAAGCACAGCCGCAAAGGCTGATCGGGCCCTCTACAGATGCAGACGGATTCTATAATTACAATATCGGAGGTGAATACCACAGCGGAACGGAGAATAAGCTTTCATTATACGCTACCGATGAATGGAGAGTTACCGATAACCTTAACCTTAGCTACGGACTCCACCTGAGAAACCATCTGATTGACGGCGAATTTTCCATGACTCCAAGGACGCCTGGCTTTGTATTCGGGACTAATGATTTCCAGAGCATCAAAACCAACTGGCTGCAGGTGGCAGGAAGCTTAAATGCAACCTACAACATCAGCAAGAATTTCGGTGTCCTGGCCAACTTCCTGTATACAGAAGAAAACAGGAGGCTGGAAAGCTATTCCCAGGCATTCAACCCCAATACCAATAAAATCAAAAGCCCGCTGGGTGCTGTCGGGGTATTCTGGAATACAGATTATATCCAGCTGATTTCCCAGGCCACCATCCTGAAAAGAAACAATAACCTCAACCGGTACAACCTGGTCAATCCTGCCAATACCACCCAATCGCAGAACGTAACGGTGTATTATGACATCCAGACCATAGGCTGGACTACGGATTTCGTGCTGAAGCCATTCAAAGGATTCAACCTGCATTACCTGATTACGTTCCAGAATCCGGTATACAAAAACTTTACTTTCAATGCTTTTGGCAAAGATTATAATTATAATGATAACAATGTATTAGGGGTAGCTAAAGTCCTGATGGAAATAGATCCAAGCTACACCGTGGATAAGTGGAGGTTCTGGGCCAGCTTCAGGTATTTTTCAAAACAGTATGCCAACCTGACCAATGCGCTGTATTTTGCGCCAAGATGGGAAACTTTCGGAGGCGTAAGCTACACTGTTAATAAAAACATCAACATAGGTGCTACCGTTATCAACTTCCTGAACCAGAGAGGAGCCAGCGGAACCATCAACGGTGCTGAGCTGATCACTGATGCAAGTCCGTACTATGGAAAGCTGCTCACCGGAACCTATATCATGCCTCTCACAGGCCAACTGTCTGTAAGCTTTAATTTCTAGCCTTTAATCCAATGAAAAAATCAGTTTTAAAAATATCTGCATTATTCCTGGGGGTCACCGTTTTTGCCCAGAATATCCAGAATGTATCCAATTCTGATGGTCCTGTTTTGGGCTATTCAGCAGAATCCGGACTTAAAATCCTCACGGTAAACGGAAAAAAATTCAAAGATTTAAATAAAAACGGAAAGTTGGACCGGTACGAAGACTGGCGCCTGACTGCTGAAGAAAGGGCCAAAGACCTTGCTTCTAAAATGTCGGTTGAACAGATTGCAGGATTGATGCTGTACAGCGGGCATCAATCGGTTCCGGCTCCGGCGGATGGGTTCCGGGCGGGAAAATATAATGGGAAGCTGTATAAAGAGAGCGGAGCAAATGCATGGGACCTTACCGACCAGCAGAAAAACTTCCTCAAGGAAGACCATCTTCGCCATGTGCTCGTGACTACCGTAGAATCTCCTGAAGTAGCCGCGCGCTGGAGCAATACTTTACAGGCTTACGTGGAAGGACTGGGGTTAGGAATCCCTGCTAATAACAGTACTGATCCCAGGCATTCGGCTACCGTTACGGCAGAGTTCAACGAAGGTGCCGGCGGACAGATTTCCCTATGGCCGGACGGACTGGCCATGGGAGCCACATTTGATCCTGAGCTGGTCAGAAAATTCGGGAGTATCGCCGCACAGGAATACAGGGCATTAGGAATTTCAACCGCCCTTTCTCCACAGGTTGACCTGGGTACGGAACCCCGATGGTACAGGATCGCCTATGTGTTCAGCGAAAGCCCTGAACTGACTACAGATATGGCGCGGGCGTATATAGACGGATTCCAGACTACGCCGGGAAAAGGGAATTCCAAAAACGGATGGGGAAATAAAAGCGTCAACGCCATGGTAAAGCACTGGCCCGGAGGAGGACCGGAAGAAGGCGGCCGCGATGCCCACTGGGCCATGGGCAAATATGCTGTGTATCCCGGAAATAATTTCCAGGCCCATCTTAAACCATTCACGGAAGGTGCATTTAAACTGAACGGAGGAACCGGCGAAGCATCGGCAGTGATGCCTTATTATACGGTCAGCTATAATCAGGACCAGAAAAACAAGGAAAATGTAGGCAACGGATTCAGCAAATACATCATCACCGACCTGCTCCGCGGGAAATACGGTTACGACGGTGTCGTATGTACAGACTGGCTGATCACGGCAGATGAACCTAAAACTCCGGGCTTATTTGCCGGAAAACCATGGGGCGTTGAAAAAATGTCTGTGTCCGAACGGCATTACAAAGTCCTGGAGGCCGGTGTAGACCAGTTTGGGGGAAATAATGACAAAGGCCCCGTTTTAGAGGCGTATCAGATGGGCGTAAAAGAGCACGGCGAGAAATATATGCGCAGCCGTTTTGAACAGTCGGCAGTCCGGCTGCTGAAAAATTTCTTTAGGACCGGCTTATTTGAAAATCCTTATGTGAATGTAGAAGAAACCAAAAAAACCGTTGGGAACCCAGAATTTATGAAAGTAGGTTACGAGGCACAGGTGAAATCCATTGTCATGCTGAAAAACAAAGGTAGCATCCTTCCTGTAAGGGAAAGAAAAACCGTTTACGTTCCTAAAAGGTATTCTCCTGCCACATTCAACTGGTGGGGAATATATACGGCTCCATCCCTGGATTATCCGGTAGACATAGAAAAGATAAAAACACATTTCAATATAACAGATGATCCTGCCAAAGCCGACTTCGCCCTGGTCTTTGTGAAAAGCCCGCACAGCGAGGAAGGCGGTTACAGCGACATCGATGCAGCAGAAGGCGGGAACGGGTATCTCCCTATCTCGCTGCAGTATCAGACTTACCAGGCAGTAGAAGCACGTACCAAAAGTATGGCCGCCGGGGATCCGGTGGTAGCTCCTGCTGTGAAGGACCGGACATTTAAAAACAAAACATCTACGGCAGCCAATTTCACAGACCTGCAGACCATTGAAAATACCTACAGGGCTATGAACGGCAAGCCTGTAGTGGTTTCGGTAACGGCATCAAAGCCTATGGTTTTCAACGAATTTGAAAAGCATGCCGATGCTATTCTGGTAAACTTCAATGTTTCCAACCAGGCAGTGGTAGACATCGTTTCAGGAAAGTATGAGCCCTCCGGCCTGCTTCCGTTGCAAATGCCTGCAGATATGAAAACGGTTGAACAACAGAAGGAGGACGTACCGTATGATATGGAAACGCATCTGGATTCAGAAGGTCACCATTATGATTTCGGATACGGGATGAACTGGTCCGGTGTCATCCGGGATGCCCGAACGGCAAAATACAGAAAATAAAAAAGGAACGATACTATACCACCTATTGAGTATTGACCAATAATCATTATAATTAACATTGTTAATATGTAATCACATGAGAAAATTAATCATAACAGGCTTATTCCTTATGGCAGCCGGCAGTATTGATGCCCAGAAAACCATTCCGCTTTATCAGGGCAAAGCTCCCGGCACCGAAAGCTGGACCCAAAAAGAAGCCCAGCAGTTTTCGGACCTCTTCAAAACAGAAGTGGTGTACAATGTCGCACAACCCTCCATGCTCGTTTTTGAAGCAGATAAGGCCAAGGCGAACGGAACCGTGATTGTCATTGCTCCCGGAGGCGGATTTCAGAGCCTTTCCATCAACCGTGAAGGGGTTGACCTGGCTAAAAAGCTGGCTGAAAAAGGCATTACGGCAATTGTTTTAAAATACAGGCTCCTTGAAACCAAATCCAATGACCCTGCCCGCGAAATGATGGACAACCTCAAAAGCAGGACTTCATTCGATGAGCGGACAGCGCCTATTAAGATGATGGCCGGAGAAGATATCAGGACTGCTATTGCGTATGTCCGGACGCATGCAAAAGAAATGAACATCAAACCGGACCGTTTGGGCGTCATCGGTTTTTCTGCCGGTTCAACTGTCATTCTGGAAAGCGTGCTCCACAGTAAAGATGCATCTACGATACCGAATTTTGCTGCCTCTATTTACGGAGGGCCTTCTGAAGATTTGCTCAGGGCTGAAATTCCTAAATCTCCCCTACCCTTATTCATCTGTGCGGCCAGTGATGACCAGTTGAAACTGGCTCCTAAATCTGTCCTATTGTATAACAAATGGACCGAAGCCGGACAGCCTGCCGAACTCCATATCTATGAAAAAGGCGGCCATGGATTCGGTATGGGAAAACAGAACCTACCGGTAGACCACTGGTCTGACGTTTATATGGAATGGCTTGCATTTCACCAGTATTTATAAAACTAATACAAAATAATACCTATGGACAAGAATACATTGACGCTGACCGGTATTTCCCGGAAAGCAAAATATTCGGGATTGTTCCTTGCCCTGCTGGCTGCTTCACCTTATGCAAAAGCACAAAACACCTATCCAACCATAAAAGCAGGCGGGAAAAGCTTTAAGGATTTCAACAAAAACGGGAAGCTGGATGCCTGGGAGGACACACGGCTTACCACAGACCAAAGAATCGATGCCATCATAAAACAGATGACCAATGCTGAAAAAGCAGACCTGCTGATCGGTACAGGCATGCCAGGAATCGAAGTGCTTACCGGTCCTGTAGGCGACTCTAAACAGGGAGCGGTTCCCGGCGCAGCCGGCGGAACCGCTTCCCTGGACCGTTTCGGGATTCCTCCGACAGTGGTGGCAGACGGACCTGCCGGGCTGAGAATATCCCCTACACATAAAGACGATCCCAAAACCTATTATGCAACCGCATTTCCTGTAGGTACGGCTTTAGCGTCCACCTGGAACAAAACTTTACTGGAAGAAGTAGGTAAAGCAATGGGTAATGAAGTAAAGGAATATGGAGTGGATGTACTTTTAGCTCCTGCCCTCAACATCCACAGAAATCCGCTCAATGGACGTAATTTTGAATATTATTCAGAAGACCCCCTTATTTCAGGTAAAACAGCAGCCGCTATTGTGAATGGCATCCAGTCCCAGGGTGTCGGGACTTCCATCAAGCATTTTGCAGCCAATAATGAAGAGACCAACCGCCTGACGATCAATGTGCATGTTTCCGAACGCGCTATGCGTGAACTGTACCTGAAAGGCTTTGAAATTGCGGTCAAGGAATCCCAGCCGTGGACGGTAATGTCATCCTATAATAAAGTAAACGGGGTGTATACTTCAGACAGCAAAGACCTGCTTACCCAGGTACTGAGGAAAGAATGGGGATTCAAAGGTATTGTGATGACCGACTGGTTCGGAGGATTTCCGGGATTTGAATCTATCCGGAACGGCGGAATCTCCGATGTCGTCGCCCAGATGAATGCCGGCAATGACCTGCTGATGCCGGGGATTCCGGCTCAGAAAAAGGTATTACTTGCGGCCCTGGATTCCGGAAAGGTATCCCAGGAAACAGCAAACCTCAATGTAAAAAGAATCCTGGAGTATACATTCCGTACGCCTACTTTTGCCGGTTACCAGTACAGCAATCAGCCGGATCTGAACCGGCATGCTGAAGTCACGAGGAATGCAGCATCAGAAGGCATGGTCCTGCTTAAAAACGAAAGCAATACCCTTCCTTTCAGTGATAAGCAGAAAGAAGTTTCCCTGTTCGGGGTAACTTCATACGCATGGATTACGGGAGGAACCGGAAGCGGAAGCGTTAACAACAAGCATACAGTTTCACTCCTGGAAGGACTGAAAGCAGCCGGCTACCGGTTAGATAAGGAACTGGCAGACCTGTATATACCCTATGCTGATCGGGAAGTAGCGGCAGAAAAAGACCGGAGAAAAGCCAAAGGAATCCTTGCCTTGCCAGAAAGACTTCCCGAAATGAAGATGGATGATGCCTTTATCGCTAAAAAAGCAGAAACATCAGCAATAGCTTTCGTCACTCTGGGAAGAAATTCAGGCGAAGGCGGTGACCGTAAAGTAGATGATGATTTCAACCTCGCTTCAGAGGAACTTGAAATGCTGGACAAAATCTCAAAAGCTTTTCATGCCAGAGGTAAAAAGGTAGTGGTCATCCTAAACATCGGCGGTGTTATTGAAACCGCTTCCTGGAAAGACAAAGCCGATGCCATCCTGCTGGCATGGCAGCCGGGACAGGAAGGCGGGCATTCGGTAGCGGACGTCCTTTCCGGAAAAGTAAATCCATCCGGAAAACTGACTATGACATTCCCGGTGAACTATACGGATACACCTTCGGCCAAGAATTTCCCGGGTATTCCTGCGGACAATCCTAAAGAGGTTACGTACGAAGAAGGCATCTATGTAGGGTACCGTTACTTTAATACATTTCATGTAAAGCCATCGTATGAATTCGGATACGGAAAATCCTATACGGATTTCGACTATCAAAATATTAAAGTCAGCCCAACATCCGGCTCATCTTTTACAGTAAGCCTTGACGTAAAGAATACGGGAACAACCAGCGGAAAGGAAGTGGTCCAGCTGTATGTATCAGCGCCGCACCAGCTGGCGGACAAACCGAAATCTGAACTGAAAGCCTATGCCAAAACAAAGCTGCTGAAACCCGGAGAAACCGAGACGGTTACCCTGACGCTTTCCCCGAAAGACCTTGCTTCATTCATTACCGCAAAAAGTGCATGGATCGCTGAAGCAGGACCCTATACCGTATCAGCCGGCGCCTCATCACTGGATATCAGACAGTCTGCAAATTTCCAGCTTCCTAAGGAAATTACCGTTGAAAAAGTGCAGCATGTGCTTCCGGAAGACCAGCCGTTCAAAGAGCTGAAACCATAAACATCCGGACTTAACACACACCATATCTTCTCTACATATACGCAGTTATCTTTTTTATGTAGTTTGATCCCGTCCTGTTTTCAGGGGCGGGATTTTTCAGACCATGTATGTATAATTAAAAGTCCATAATAATAAGACAACATCAAATAAGATTTTCATGTAATACATTCATGGTATCAATTGTCTTTGGTATAATGAACTATTAAAACGACTAGACATGAGCTATCATCATTTACTGACCTTTATATGTATATTCTTATTTACCCTTGGATTTTCCCAGGAGGCTGAGAAAGTAACTTATTCCGACAGTAAAAATTATTATTACAGGGTTATCCCTAAAGGAAAACCTGATGGAATGGTTATTATACTGCCCGGCAGCGGCGAAACGGCACAAAGGGTGATGAATCAGATTTATTTTGATGAACTTGCTTTTGAAAACAACCTTCTTGTCCTGTTTCCGAACTGGGAAGAGGAAGGAGATTTCTTTTATAAGGCTGATCAGAAATTTTTAGACAGGATCGCCAGAGACAATGTTGAGAAATATAATATTCCGAAAAGCAAAATAGCTGTTGGCGGATTATCTGGTGGTGGAATGCTGGCTATTACATACGCTGAAAGAGCTGTGAGGGATAAAATACATATTTTATTCCTGGTGCTATATTCGCTATAGATCCGCCCCTCGATTATGAAAATATGTATTACCGGCTGGAAAGGGAGATTGACAGGAATATTTCAGAAGCCGGTGTTAATGAAGCAAAAATATTCAATAAAGAACTGGTTGCAGCTATCGGTACTCCGGATAAAAACAGGGAGAAATATTTAAAGGAATCAATGTTCACCTATCGCGACAAGGATGGTGGAAATGCAAAATACCTGATTGATATTCCCATTCTAATGTATACTGAACCCGGGATCTTATGGCAGATGAACAACAGAGGCCGGGATCTTTACGACCTCAACTGTACCGATATCACAGCAATGATCAATCTGTTAAAACATAAAGGCCATAAAAATGCCGATCTTATCATTACTCAGGACAGAGGCATCAGGCCGGAGGGAAACAGGCATCCTCATTCGTGGAGCATCATGGATTCCGAAGAGTGTCTGAAATGGATATTAAAGCATTTTAGAAACAATTCGTTATAATCTGACGATGAAACCTTTGCCTTAATCATTATCGGACGTATAATATCATTCCGTTTGAAATTAACCATACACAATACTGTTGAAAAACCAACCGTATACGGAAACGGATATTTCAGGACCAGGGTTGATGCTTATTAGCAGCCAATGCTTTGCATATGGTAAAAGTTATCTTTCACGGATAGAATCAAAGCTGTATAGAGTATATTGTTTATATTTGTTAATATATAACAATCCAGTGAAAAATACAGCCCTATTTTTGATCATCATGCTCAGCCATGGCATTTTTGCTCAGAACAGCCGGTTCAAAATTGAACTATATGCCCCGGGATATGAAAAAGACTCCCTTTTTATCAGCCCTCCCATGAGCGGTGGCAATACGCAAAAAATCTATGGCTTCACCGCAGATAGCGGGCCATCTATTACGGTTATGAAAGATTTTAATACCATCATCGTAAAGAAAAACCGCAACTTTACAATATCAGGTGAAATTCCTTATCCGCAGCCGATTGCCATTTCATATTATGATGCTAAAATAAATGGCGGCTATTCCACCCTACCTCTTTTTCTGGAAAAAGGAACCATCAATGTTGAAGTAAAAAGAGCTGCAGATAATAATATGGATTATATCCTGCATTCCGGGAGCCCTGCAAATACAGAATATAAAGCCATGAAAGCGCAGCTGAAAACCTATGATGACAAGCTGAAACCCTTCCAGGACAATGATCCAAAAGATATTGAAGCCAAACAGGCATTCCTCCAGAAATACATCAGCAAAAATCCGGGTTCTTATGTCGCTTTTTGGGAGATTGTCAGTGATTTCTCACAATACAGCTTCAATACATCTTATTTAAAAAGCCTTGCCCTGTTTTCACCTGAAGTACAAAAAACATTCAGCTATAAGGAATTTAAAAAGATGATGAATACGGAAAACTCTACCAACGTAGGAGGAAAATTCCCTGAAATCATCTTTAATGAGAAAGAAAAACTTTCCGCCAGGGATTTCTCCGGATCTTCATTGACTCTTATTGATTACTGGTCTACTACCTGTAAGCCATGCATACAGGATCTTCCCAAGCTCGTTACCCTGTATACTAAATACAAATCTCAAGGGGTTAACTTTATCAGTGTAACCGATGAAAAGGATCCGAAAAGGATTGAAACAGCCAATCATATTTTGGAAAAGAACCAGGTCACCTGGAAGAATTATTTTGATATCCAGAAAGAGTTTCCGAAAAAGTTGAATGCAGCAGGCTACCCTTTGCAGATCCTGGTAGACAGCAACGGAACTATCATCGCCCGGGAAATGGGTGCTTTGGATACCATAGAAACTAAAATGCAAAATTATCTTAGCAAACAGTAGAGCAATTTTCAGAAATAAAATACAGGTTGAAAAAAAGAATTCAAACTCAGAACCTGGGCAAATAATATACCCTGATCCTTCCCGCAATATAGTTGAGATCACTGGGAATACCAGACTCTATTATTTACGGCCAGAACGGAAAAATCCTGAGAACATCAACAGTATATCCGAGGAGAATTGATGTTTCAGAACATTTTTTCTGCCAATTATTGTATTGAGCTTAGCACGAAATATTGAAAGAATTGTATAAGCTGATTATATAATAAGCTTGTCTAAATACATAACATCCGTTCAAAAAACTGAACGGATTTTTTATTTTTTAAATGCATATTAACTATTTTTAATATAATCATTACATTTATAATGTTAAAAATTAATAATATTGCCCACTTTTTGTATTCAGGTAAATATCTTAAACCACTAAATCCGTAATCATGAAAAAATACTTGATTTTTTTACCATTTTTATTTTCAACAGCCTCAGCACAGGAAACCGGTACAGATGCTCCTGAAAAGATGAATATCGTTAAGACGAACCTCACCGGTTATGTATTCCGGAATATTAACCTGACATACGAAAGATCGTTCAACCGCTGGTTTTCCGTGAATATGGGATTCGGGGCTGTACCTGAAGGAAAAGTACCCTTTATCAATTCTTTCCTGAGTGATGAGGATGAAAAAAGATTCCAGAACCTTGAAATAAAATCATTCAATTTCACCATAGAACCTCGTTTCTATCTCGGCCACGGTTATGGTAAAGGCTTTTATGCCGCTCCCTATTACCGTTACTCAAAAGTAACATCCAATACATTTGATTTTTACTATGATTATAACGGGCCGAATGGTATTTCTTACCAGATTCCGCTTAAGGGCTTTGGAAGTGTGAACGGAAACAGCGGCGGGGTGATGGTCGGTGTACAATTCCTGCTGACCAGGAAACAGAACCTGGTTCTGGACCTGTGGATTGCAGGCGCACACTACGGTGCGGGAAAAGGAGATTTTACAATGACCAGCGATTATATCCTGACTCCTGAAATGCAGGCACAGCTGAAACGCGAGATTGAAGACCTGGATATTCCGTATGTCAATTATTCTGTGGAAACGAATGAGCGTGGAGCAAGGGTTATTGTGGATGGTCCATGGATCGGATTCAGGAGCGGCCTTTCACTGGGATATAGATTTTAGAATGTAAAAATTCATAAAGGATCATAGTTTCGGCGCAGGTTCCCTGCGCCGAAACTATTTTACCGGTAAGCCAACCTGAACTTTTCGAGGATATGATCAAGATTATGACGTTGAACATAGACGCTCTTTACGTCTTCGTAACGGGGAGATTTATAAAAGACTTCATAAAAATCCATGCTGCCGTTGCCTACTTTTTTTATGTTTTGGACTTCAATATTGAGTTTTTTCAGTTCTGCTTTAAAATCCTGGAATTCGTCATGTATATTATTCATCGATGTGGTTTTATTTAGGGTTATCACTGTATAAGTAAGAAAATCACAAATATTAAATAAATGTAGTGATTTTTTGATTATTACTGATATAATTAACCTAACATATCGTCAAAATATTTTGAGCGCTATCCGTAATCTATCTAGCCTATGCCACAGGTTAAAAATTTTCACTCAATGATGCATGCGGACAGCACATTTTCACTGTTGTAAGATTTAACCTCAGCCCGTATTACCCATCATAAGAATAAATAAAAGTATGAAAATAAAACAAACGGCATTGGTTAGTCTGCTAGTAGTATCCGGTACGATCGCTGCCCAGCAGAATGACACAAAAATCATCATTAAAGATAAGAAAGGACGAACCGTTGAAACCACAGCCCGTCAGCAGAATATGCCACACTTCATCCAGTTCGGCATTATGTCGCACTCCCATGATCAGTTCAGGGAAAAATATAAGGTGGACGTAGCCTATGAAAACTGTGTCATCAGTCCTTTACGATCACAGCAGGCCAAGGAAAACAATGAGGCCGTAGCCGCATTGCTTACAAAACAGTATGGTGAAAGCTGGAAAAAAGACCTGGGGATTATTCCATATGGATTATAATGTATCCTGGTCTGCTTCTGCCTCTACCTCATGCCTTAGCTGAGCTTTGTATAAGGTGGCGTAATACCCGTTTTTATCCAGGAGTTCCAGATGTTTCCCCTCCTCTACAATCTTACCGTGCTCCATAACGATGATCTTATCCGCTTTCTCAATGGTGGAAAGCCTGTGTGCGATGATAATGGAAGTCCGGTCTTTGGTCAGCTTTTCCGTCGCGCGCTGGATCAGCTTTTCGCTTTCATGGTCGATGGAGGAAGTGGCCTCATCCAGGATAAGGATTTTAGGATCGGAAAGATAAGCTCTCAGGAATGACAATAACTGGCGCTGGCCTAATGATATGGAAGATCCCCTTTCGCTTACGACATAATCGTATCCTCCGGGAAGCTGTTCGATAAACTGGTCTACCTCAATCTGCCTGGCGCCGGCTTTGATCTTTTCCAGGGTAATCGTATCATCACCGAAGGCAAGGTTCTCAAAAATACTGCCGTGGAACAGGAAAACATCCTGTAAAACCACTCCGATATGGCTCCTGAGATTATACAGCTCATAATCTTTCAGGTTGACGTCATCAATAAGGATATTCCCGGAATTGATATCATATAACCGGGTAATCAGGCTGATGATGGTAGATTTCCCGGCGCCGGTAGCTCCTACAATGGCTACTGTTTCTCCCGGATTCACTTTAAAATCTATGCCTTTCAGCACTTCCTGCTTTTCATCATAAGCAAAATGGACGTTGCTGAATTCTATTTTACCTTCAAAATGATCCTTAACCACGGTTCCGGTATTCGGCATCGAGTTGTCTTCATCCATTAATCCCAATACCCGTTCGGCGCCCACGATGCCACGCTGGATATTGTTGAAACGGTCGGCAATCTGTCGTAAGGGACGGATCAGCATCGAAATATACTGGATAAAGGCAATAACAACACCGGCACTGATGGTAATATATCCCCCATAAAATAGGATGAAACCTATAAAAAGCGAAGAAATCAACTCTACTACCGGAAAGAACAGAGAGAAAATAAATACGGTTCTCAGCAATGCTGCTTTCAGCGTAATATTGATCTCGTCAAATTTTTTGAATTCAGCTTCCTGCCTGTTGAATACCTGGATGATCGGCATTCCGGCCAGCCTTTCCTGTACAAAAGAATTCTGGGTAGCCGTCCATGTCCTCTCATCCCCGAAAGCTTTCTTCAGCCTTTTCTGGAAAAACCTGGTGATGACAACCATCAAAGGCAGGATGGCTAAAGTAATATAGCTCAGGTGCACATTGGTGCTGAACATCATGACGAGTACAAACACAATCCTCAGGATATCCCCGAATACCATCAGGAATCCGTCCGTATATACGGTGGCAATGGTTTCCACATCACCTACCGCCCGGGTTACCAGCTGTCCGATAGGGGTTTTATCAAAAAAGGAAGTCCTGAAATAGATCAGTTTGGAGTACAGCCGTTCCCGGATGTCCCGGATAACGTTCTGGGAGATGAAATTGGAAAAATACACCAGGAAAAAGTTCAGGATCGTTTCCGCAAACACCAATCCTACCAGAATGTAGATGTGCTGCATCATCAGTCCTTTATCTCTGAGCCTGGTAATGTCATTGTCCACCACTTCCATCGTAAGGTACGGCCGGTAAGTGGAAACCACAGACAATATGATCGAAATAATGAGGGTAAGGATGAACCACGAACGGAACTTCATTCCGATAAAGAAGAGCCTCCTGATGATTCCTCCGGTATCTTGTTTTTTCATTGTACGAATTGAAGAAAGAATTACATAAAATCCTATGCAAAAATAAGACTTTAAAAATTGACAGGCTTTACAACCTGGTGAATTCGTAATGAAAATTTATGATCACTGTTATTTACCATATCTTTTAATAGCCGGCTTTTATTTGATCAGGAACTGATATTACGATCTATCTTCCGGAAATGAAAGATCTGATTTTCACAAAGCAACAGAACTAAGATATGGTGTAAAACACTTTAATGATTACCTGGAAATGAGCAATCTTTTGGTTGTAAATTCCATTTCATTGAAGACCATTGATTGGTACAAACAGATAAGATCCCAAAGCCACTTCTGCATCCCATCATTCCTTCTCCCCTATTTGCTTTATCTCCAGGGCAGGCTTCTTCAGGTTTTCTTTTGTAAACCGGTCTTCCAGAATTTTGTAGAAACCCCAGACTGCAATAACAGACAGAATCCAGCTGACCAGATTGATCCCTGAAAAGCCCATATAGTTATTGTCATCAAGGGCTTCAGGATCTGTAATGCCTTTGTACATCCCGTAAGAAAATCCGAAAACCAGCTGGGTTCCAAGGTACACGCCTAAAGCCAGAAGGCCGTAATGCCATTTTGTTTTCCCGAACCGTTCAGCAAGGCCTGCATAGTACCGGTAGGCGGCAATCAGAATAAATAATCCTATCATCGTATTAGTTTTTGTATTCAATAAAATTTTATCATGTCATGTTTAATCAAAACTCATATCCGACATCCACCAGGTACAAGCCATGGCCGGGAGCCGAAGTTCCGGCGGCATTCCGGTTTTTATCTTCGATGATCCTGCGAAGCTCATCAGGTGAAATCTTTCCTGCGCCTATTTCCACCATGGTTCCTACGATCGCCCGCACCATATTGCGCAGGAAACGGTTGGCAGAGACGGTAAATTTCAGTTCGCTGCCGTTCTGCTCCCATTCGGCTTTATAAATTTTGCAGATGTTGGTTTTATTATCCGTCTTCAGCTTGGCAAAGCTGGTAAAATCTTCGTATTCAAACAGGATCTTGCAGGCTTCATTCATGGGAATGATGTCCAGCGGCCTTTTCCAGTGCTGCCAGGCGGATTCCTGGGTGAAAGGGTTTTTCTCCAGGGAGATATAATATTCATATGTGCGGTAGGTAGCGTCAAAGCGTGCATGGAAATCATCCTTTACCGGAAAAATCCTGTGCACGGCTATATCGGGCGGAAGAAAGCTGTTCAGACGGTGCGGGAGGTTCGCGTCAATTTCCTTTTGGGTATCGAAATGGGCAAATATCTTTCTGGCGTGGACACCGGTATCCGTACGTCCGGCTCCGGTGGTTTTAATGTCTTCCCTGATAATGGTCGAAAGTGCTTTTTCCATCTCTTCCTGCACGGAAACAGCGTCCGGCTGGATCTGATAACCGAAATAATTTTTGCCGTTGTATGAAAATTCTATGAAGTACCTCAATGTCGTCTGAATAAGTGGACAAAAATACTTTAATTTCATGAATTATTACAGAAAACTACACGCAATAGTGAAGCAGATCCTGTTAAAATCATTATTTTTGTAAGCATATGAAAAGATGGTATCTGTATCCTTTTTCCCTTGGTTATCATTTCGTAACCGGTTTCCGGAACACCCTGTATGACCTTGGGCTTTTTAAGTCGACAAAGTTCAAAACACCGATCATTAATGTCGGTAACCTTTCTGTGGGTGGCAGCGGAAAATCCCCTATGGTGATGTACCTTGCGCAGTACCTGTCTAAGCACTACCGCACAGGAGTCCTTTCCCGCGGCTACGGAAGACTGTCGAAAGGATATGGCGTAACCAATTATGAAAGCAACTACAAAACCGTGGGCGATGAAGCCATGCAGCTGTTTGAACGCTTTAAAAACCGTTTCGTGATTGCCGTTTGTGAGGACCGGGTTCCCGGAGCCCAGAAAGTGATTTCAGATATGGACCTGGATGTGCTTATCCTGGATGATGCCCTCCAGCACAGAGCGATAAAGCCCGGCTTCACTATACTGATGACGGATTTCAATGATCCGTATTTCAAAGACCACCTGCTTCCTGCCGGTGACCTCAGGGAATCCAGGAAAGGGGCCAAAAGAGCGGATATCATTATGGTCAGCAAATGCCCCGACGAGCTTACCGAGGAAACAAAACAGTATTATGTTTCACGGATCAGACCGGAGCGCAGCCAGAAAGTTTTCTTTTCTTCCATCGGATATGATGAGAATGTCTACGGAAAAGAAAAAATGCTTCCGGATAATAACCTCAATTACTACGATATCCTGCTGATTACCGGAATTGCGAATCCGAAGCCTTTGCTGCAGCACCTGGCCAAATTCTCACAGCGGGTCAAGCATCTGAAATTCCGTGACCATCATAATTTTTCTGATGATGATATCAAAAAAATCATTGCCGAATATAAGCAGCTGGGAGAATATAAACTGATCCTGACAACGGAAAAGGATTATGTACGCCTGAAAACATTCGATTACCTAAGGGATCTCGTGTATTACTGGCCTATTAATGTCATTATCGACCGTAAAGAAGAGTTCAACCAAATGATCCTTGATTATGTTAGAAAAAATTAAGAAAACATCTGAATTCATCAGGAATATCATTCAGGAAACCCCTGATTTTGCCATTGTCCTGGGTTCCGGACTGGGAAAGCTACAGGATGAAATACAGACGATCCATACCCTTGAATACAAAGATATCCCGGATTTTCCACAGACTACGGTAGCCGGGCACAGCGGAAAACTGATCTACGGAATGCTTGAAGGCAGAAAGGTACTGATGATGAGCGGACGTTTCCACTATTATGAAGGGCACTCCATGGAAACAGTGGTATTCCCGATCAGGGTATTTCATTTGCTGGGCATTAAAAAACTGATCCTTTCCAATGCATCGGGCGGCGTGAACAAGGCATATCAGATCGGTGATATCGCCATCGTAAAGGACCACATCAATATGATGCCTGAGCATCCGCTCCGCGGCAGGAACATTGATGCTTTCGGGCCGCGGTTTGTAGACATGAGCGAACCGTACAGCAGAAGCATGATTGCGGCAGCTGAACAGGTAGCCCGGGAACACAATATCCATGTCCACCAAGGGGTATACGTTGCCCTGCAGGGGCCTACTTTTGAGACACCGGCAGAGTACGGGATGATTAAAGCCATCGGAGGCGATATGGTAGGAATGAGCACTGTACCTGAAGTGATCGTTGCCCGCCACATGAATATGGAAGTATTCTGTATTTCCGTGATTACAGACCTGGGAGGACCGGATATTGCCTATGCAGTATCGCATGAAGAAGTCCTTAATGCAGCCAACAAAGCTATGCCGGATGTTATTTCCCTGGTCAAAGGACTGCTGAAGAGCATCAGCTGATCATTTATAGAAATTTTCAATCTTTTAAATTTTCCCTGAACACTTTTAAATTGCTATTCATTATTTAGATTTGTACAAAATTTTAGTGAAATGAAAAAGCTGTTGCTGTTATTAATGATGGGTATATTTGGATTGGGCTGTTCACAACAGGCTCCGAAAGTTCTTAAAACGGGATTTTCAAAGGAGGCTTTACAGCAGAAACTGCAAGATGAGGATGGAAAAACCATTACTGTCCAGCAAATCCTGGATCAGCATAAAGGAAAGGTTGTCGTGCTTGATTTCTGGGCCGGATGGTGCAGGGATTGTCTGAAAGCCTTGCCTAAAGCCGAGGAACTGGAAAAAAACAACCCTGATGTTGATTTTGTATTCCTTTCTCTTGAACGGTCAAAAGAAGGTTTTGATAAGAGCCTGGAACGGTTCCATATGAAGGATAAGACCAATTACTGGTTTGCTTCCGGCTGGAAAAACGATTTCAATAATTATATAGACCTGAACTGGATTCCAAGATACATGGTGATTGACCAACAATCCGGTATTGCCAAATATTATGCGATATCCCCTGAAGATCCGGACATCCAGTCAACCATAGACAGGCTGTCAAAATAAGGAATTGATATCTCAGACAGTCACTTTATAAATTATTGCACTTATTGTATACCTGATAACTTTTAATCTATTATCTTATGATCACCAGAGAAGCTACCTTAAAGGACTTAGATATTCTCCTTGAATTCGAACAGGGTATAATTGCCGCAGAAAGGCCTTTTGACAGTACGTTAAAAGAAGGCGAGATTCATTATTATGACCTGAGAAGCCTTATCCAGTCTCCTGACGCTGCCGTAATAGTAGTGGAAGATCAGGGCCAGGTAATCGGCTCCGGATATGCCCTGATCAGAAAGGCGGAGAAAGATTATAATCAGTTCACAGAATATGTATACCTGGGATTTATGTATGTACAACCGGACTCCAGAGGAAAAGGAATCAATAAAATGATTACCGATGCCCTGATTTCATGGTCAGAATCTAAAAACATTCCAGAAATCCGGCTGGATGTATATGCTCAGAATGAGCCTGCACTGAAAGCATATGAAAAGGCAGGATTCGAACCCTTACTGGTCACCATGCGTTTAAAACCTTGAAACGAATAATCTTTTGGCTGGGCAATACTTTGCCCATCACCATCTGAAGTAATAAATGATCCATATCTTTGTGATATGGATTTTCCTTTTCAGATACGCAAAATCATTCATGTGGATATGGATGCGTTCTATGCATCCGTAGAACAGCATGATGACCCATCGCTGAAAGGGAAAGCCATTGCCGTTGGCGGACAGCACCGCGGTGTAGTGGCTGCAGCCAGTTATGAGGCCAGGAAATACGGCGTCCGCTCTGCCATGCCCAGCAAAACCGCGATGGAAAAATGTCCGCATCTTATCTTTGTCCCTCCCCGCTTTCCGCGTTACAAAGAAATTTCGGCCAAGATCAGGGAGATATTTCACGAATATACGGACCTTGTGGAGCCGCTATCCCTGGACGAAGCGTACCTGGATGTCACTGAAAATAAAAAGGGAATGGAATCGGCCAACGAAATTGCCCGGGATATCCGCCGCAGGATTTTCGAGGAAACCGGCCTTACCGCTTCTGCCGGAATATCCGTCAATAAATTCCTGGCGAAAGTTGCCTCAGACATCAACAAACCCAACGGACAGAAAACGATCCACCCGGACCGTATTGAAAGTTTCCTGGAAGAGCTTCCGGTAGAAAAATTCTACGGCGTAGGGAAAGTCACCGCCAATAAAATGTTCACCATGGGCATCTTCAAAGGCAAAGACCTTAAGAAAAAAACACTGGAGGAGCTTACCCGGCTGTTTGGAAAGTCGGGATCGTATTATTACCATGTCGTACGCGGCATCCATACGTCTGAAGTAAAGCCTCACCGCATCCAGAAAAGTGTGGCTGTGGAGCGCACTTTTTCAGAAGATCTCATGGATGACCAGCAGATCAATGAAAAACTGGAAAGCCTGAGCCAGGAGCTCCATCAGAGGCTTCAGAAAAACAATATTCTTGGACGCTCCCTCACCCTGAAGATCAAGTACAAGGATTTTTCATTGTTTACCCGCAGCATCACCCAGGAAGAATACTTCAGTTCACCGTCACAATATCTTGAAACCGGAAAAAAACTCTGGGAGCTCCGCCCGTTTGACAAGCCTGTACGGCTATTAGGCCTTTCAGTTTCTCAGCTGAATACCGAAGAGAAGAAACAGGTTTCGGTTCAACTAAAACTCCCGTTTAAGGAATTCGAAAAGGATTAATGGAATTTTTTCACTATCTTGTAGTAACCAAATTTCAAGAATTTATGAATCAAACGATGATCCAATATTTCCACTGGCATACAGAACAGGGTGGAAAACTGTGGAAACAGGCACAAGAAGAAGCACAACATTTAGCAGAAATGGGAATTACCTCCGTGTGGTTTCCACCTGCATACAAAGGCGCAAGCGGCGGGTACTCTATCGGATACGATACGTATGACCTCTTTGATCTGGGAGAATTTGACCAGAAAGACACCGTGCCTACCAAATACGGAACCAAGGATGAATACCTGGCCGCCATTAAAACACTGAAGGAACACAATATCCAGATCATTGTGGATATCGTACTCAACCATAAAGGGGGCGGAGACGAACTGGAAACTTTTCCTGTCGTTAAGGTCGATGAGAATGACCGGGATAAAATTATCTCGGATGAATTTGAAATACAATCGTATACAAAATTTACCTTTCCGGGAAGAAATAAAAAATACTCTGATTTTGAATGGAACTTTACCTGTTTTAGCGGTGTAGACTATGCAGAAGGCATGGAGTCGCATATTTATAAGATCAAATCCGAATACGGGGACACCTGGGAAGAAATGATCGGAGATGAAAAAGGAAATTACGACTACCTCATGTTCAATGATATTGAGCACAGGAATCCCCACGTACGTGAAGAGCTTAATTATTGGGCAAAATGGTATTTTGAGCAGACTGATTTTGACGGGGTCCGTCTGGATGCCGTAAAACATATCTCCTATGATTTTTATAAGGAATGGCTGACTTTACTGCGGTCCAATTCCGGCAAAAATATTTTTGCAGTAGGTGAATACTGGGCTCCCGGGCGCCTGCCGCTGCTCCGCAAATACATTGAGGCCACCGAAGGATGCATGAGCCTCTTCGACAGCTCGCTGCACCATAATCTACATAATGCCTCCGTTGAAGGCAATACCTATGACCTCAGGCGGATTTTTGATGAAACGCTGACCAAAGAAGATCCCCTGCACTCCGTCACCCTGGTAGACAACCATGATACGCAGCCGTTACAGGACCTGGAAGCTCCGGTGGAAGAATGGTTCAAGCCTCTGGCCTACGCACTGATCTTGCTGAGGCAGGACGGATACCCATGCGTTTTCTATCCTGATCTTTATGGTGCCCATTATGTAGATAAAGACAAAGAAGGCAACGACCAGGAAATATTCCTGAATAAAGTGGATGGTATTGAGGAAATGCTTAAAGTACGGAAAAACCATGCCTATGGTGAACAAAGGGATTATTTTGAAGATGCCAACTGCTTAGGCTGGGTACGAGAAGGCGATGATGAACATTCTGGCTGTGCCGTAGTGCTGAGCAATAAAGACGCCTATGAAAAACCTATGGAAATGGGTGAACGGTATATTGGGCAGACTTTTTATGATGTCCTGGGAAGGACGGAAGATAAAGTAACGATTGATGAAAATGGCTGGGGAACATTTCCTGTTCCGGCAGGAAACGTCAGCGTCTGGATTACTGAATAAATAAAATTACATATTCATTCATACGGTCACTCCGCAGAAGTCTGATGTTGTTGTGCTTTAACAGGTTCAACTATAAAAGATTTCTACGGAGTGATTTTTTTATTCTTACCTGTAATTTCCGGATAACCTCAGGCTCCGGGCGGAACTTTGTGTAGTTCCAGGATTTCAGGCCGCTCAGAGTCATTGCTGATACGTCCGGTGCGGGCAAATTCAGCCCACAAAGCCCGAAGTTTCTTTCCATTCTCCCGGATGTATTCCCAAGGAATATCTTTCAGTAATTCAGAATGCTTCCAAGCCTCCCGGTTTTCAAAAATCAGCGGCAGGTCAACACAGTGCGATGCTCCGACTGGATTATTTTTAATTTTTGAATGAATCCTGAACGTATATATATTTCCTCCGCCCTGTGCATAATTTTCTGCGAATATACGGGCAGGCTTTTCATAAATGGATACTGTAGTGCTCCGGACAATCCTGTCGAGGATGCGCTCCGGAAGATAAGTATAGATTCCTTTTTCAGCGGTTTTAACATAGAATGACGTTTCATCATGATTGGAACCGATCAGTACATCATATTGACGGGCATTTTTTCTCCACATGGCAAGGCTGTCTTTTTCTGCGCATAAAGGAGCATAGCCGTATTGCAGGCAGAACGGCATGGCGGATTTAAGTCCGTACCGTAATGTAGAAGGCAGGAATTTCGTGTATTGCTCCGTCATTTTCAGTACTTCTTTTTCGTCCTTAAGAAATGCGGTATTTCTGAAAAATTCAGCAGACATCTTTTGCCTTTTGTGCCTGAACCCTAAAGGGGCACTGTGAATAATCACCCTCCTGAAAAGATTTTCAGTACCTTCGGAAATCATCAGGTGCGCGACCGCATCACCGCCTGAAGACTGTCCGAAAAGACTGATGTTTCCCGGATCACCACCAAAAAAAGATATATACTTCCTGATCCATTTCAGAGCTTCAATCATATCAAACAGGCCTAAGTTCGCCGGGCGGCCTTCATCACCGCCAAGGAACCCGAACAGGCCCAACCGGTAAGAGACGGAGACAACAATGAGGTCCTGCTCTTTCACCCAGACAGCAGGATCGGAAGTGGGCAGATCTCCGCATCCTATTTCATAGGAACCTCCGTGAATCCATACGATTACCGGTAGACTCTCATTTCCTGAAAAGGCTTCAGGACGGGTAACCGTTAAAAACTGGGGTGATTCATCAACCTCAAACTTTTCCGGATCTGTGCTGCCGATCAGCCTTTCCAGCAGCGGGCTGATGTTTTGGGGACAGACCGGCGTTTTATCCGGAACTGATTCTGTTTCCGTATACTGTAACGGAACAGGCATTTTAAACCGTTCTGAACGGGCATACCGGATGCTTGCCGCTCTGATAATCCCATTTTCCTTCAGGGCAGGTATCTTTCCGAATGGCGTATCGAATGTATGGAGGCTGACTGTCTGATTCTTCACTGTATTCTGCTCTTCCTATAAAGATAGCATAATTACGGAAATCGGGGTTTATGGATGGTGCAAAACTTTATATTGGCTGGGTGAAATACCGACTTTACTTTTGAACAGCCTTGTAAAATGCTGCGGGTACCTGAAACCGAGGCCGTAAGAAATTTCGCTGATCGGCTTTTGCATATCTGCCATCTGTTCCTGGGCAATACTGATCAGTGTATTATGGATGTATTCCTGGGCTGAAATTCCGAGTTCCTTTTTGATAAGGTCTCCGAAATAGTTGGCAGAAAGGTGAAGCTTCCCGGCAAAATAGCTTACCATAGGAAATCCGATGCTTTTGGGTTTATCCGATTTCAGGTAATCCACCAGAAGGGTTTCGAATTTTCCTATAACTCCCTGGTTGACATGGTCGCGGGTGGCAAACTGCCGGTCGTAAAAGCGCATGCAGTAATTAAGGAAAAGTTCGATATTGCTCACTATTAAAGCCTTGCTGTGCTTGTCAATGGACTGTTCCAGCTCAAGTTTGATATTCCTGAAGCATTCGAGTACCACCTGCCGTTCTTTTTCCGAGAGGTGAAGGGCTTCATGAACATCATAAGAGAAAAAATTATACTCGCCGATGTTTTTCCCGAGATGCGTACCTTTGATCAGGTCAGGATGAAAGATCAGCGCATAACCGGCCGGCTGAATCGGGCTTCCGTCATTAACAAGCCCATAGACCTGCCCGGGCGCTATAAATACCAATGTCCCTTCCTGATAATCATAGCTGTGCTTTCCGTAATGCAGATCCCCACAAACGACATCTTTAAGAAACACCGTGTAAAACCCATAGGTTCTCCTGTACTGGCTTACCGGACCACATTTTGAAAAATCGACGATACTTATCAGCGGATGAAGCGTTTCATGCTGCATCAGTGCATTGTACTCCGAAACACAGCTGATCACCTCAACTTCCTGACTGTTCATATGCTTTGCTTTATTGCTGATCAAAAATACGATTTCATTTGCAGACAGGATACCAACGGTAAAACTGGTACATTATTCTGTAATCTGTATAAGTCATTTTCACTGAAAAGTATTGATTTTTGTAAGTATCTAAAAGTATTAAAATTTTACTTAAAGAAAATCATTTAACAGCAGAAGTTTCTTTTAATGAATCGGTTAGGTATATATTTTGAATACTCATGATCTTAACCTTAAATCATCAGATTTCTCTGAATAGTGTACAACATAACTAAATATAAAAAATTACATGGATACATTTACTGTAAAAGCGTATGGTGCAGAATCCACCACTGCAGACCTGAAGGAAATGAACATTGACAGAAGAACGGTTACGGCCAGGGATATTGAAATTGAAATCCTGTACTGCGGGGTTTGCCATTCAGATCTCCATACTGTGCGGAATGACTGGGGAGGCTCACAATATCCTGTAGTTCCCGGCCATGAAATTGTAGGAAGGGTAACTGCAGTAGGCAGCGAAGTGTCCAAGCTCAAAGTAGGCGATCTTGCAGCAGTAGGATGCATGGTAGATTCATGCAGAACCTGCGACAGCTGTAAACAGGACCTTGAGCAATATTGCATCAACGGTTTTACCGGAACGTATAACGGAAAGGACAAACATCTTGGCGGACATACATTTGGAGGGTATTCTCAAAAAGTGGTGGTAGATGAGCATTTCGTACTGAAAGTCCCTGAAAACCTCGATCTTGCCGCGGTAGCACCACTGCTTTGCGCAGGAATCACCACATGGTCACCGTTAAGGCACTGGAACGCAGGTCCGGATTCGAAGGTTGCTGTAGTAGGATTAGGCGGACTGGGACATATGGCGATCAAATTAGCAAAAGGGCTGGGTGCGGAAGTGACTCTTTTTTCAAGGACACCGGGAAAGTCTGAGGATGCCAAAAGGCTTGGCGCAGACCATATCGTGATTTCCACCTATGAGGAAGACATGAAATCCGTAGCCGGAAAATTTGACCTGATCATTGATACGGTTCCTTATGAACATGATGTCAACCCTTATATGCAGACGCTGACCTTGAACGGTACTTTAGTCCTGGTGGGCTTTGTAGGACAGTTTGAGGAGGTCAAGCCGAGCTCTGTACCCATGATCTTCCAGCGTCGTTCCATTGCAGGATCCCTGATCGGCGGCATCGCGGAAACTCAGGAATTGCTTGATTTCTGTGGTGAGCACAATATTGTTTCCGATATTGAAATCATCAAAATGCAGGATATTAATACCGCTTACGAAAGAATGCTGAAAAGCGACGTCAAATACCGTTTTGTCATTGACATGCAGTCCCTTCAGAATTAAAACAGAATGCTCTTCACCCGAAGGGCATTTTTTATTTTACTGAAGATTTTTCATGTCCTCATAAGCCCAGTCTACCATCGCATCGATAACGGGAGACAGCTTTTTGCCGGCTTCACTCAGTTCATAGGTTACATGGGGCGGCACCACAGGCCTTGCCGTCCTGATAATCAGCCCATCAGCTTCTAACTGCTTCAGGTGCTGGATCAGCATTTTTTCGGTGACCTTAGGAATGGCTTTTTTAAGTTCACTATACCTCTTCTCCCCTGTGGAAAGCTGGAACAGAATAATCGGCTTCCAGAATCCGGATATCTTTTCCATGACATACATCACCGGGCATTGGTCAAGCATATCTTTCCTGTTTTCCTGAATGGTGGAATTTTCTTTAATGGCGGTCATATCATACATACTTTAGGGTAAGTACTTGTAAAAAAGTAAGTACAAATATACCTTTGTTTTCAGAAACAAAACCTATTTATTATGAAAATTATTGTTACAGGTTCTTTAGGCAATGTAGCCAGGCCGTTAGTACAGCAACTGGTATCGGAAGGTCATGAACTTACCGTGATCAGCAGCCATGCAGACAGAAAACCTGAAATAGAAAACCTGGGAGCCAGGGCCGCCATAGGATCTATCTCAGATGTACCCTTTCTTACAGAAACGTTTAGAGGAGCAGACTCTGCTTTCCTGATGACCCCGCCTATGCTGGGCACGCAAAACATTATTGAAAACACCATTAACACAGGAAAAAGCTACGCGGAAGCGATTTCAGCGGCTCATGTTCCGCGTATCGTCATGCTCAGCAGTGTAGGTGCGGATTCACCGGTGGAGAATGGTCCTATTGCTGGTCTTCACCATATCGAAAATACCTACCGGGAGCTGAATGCATCGGCTGCTTTTCTACGGGCCGGTTACTTTTACATCAATTTGTTCAATGATATTCCCATGATTAAAAATGCCGGAATTATAGGCGGAAATTATCCTGCGGACGTTAAGATTCCGTTGGTACACCCCACTGATATTGCTAAAGCTGCGGCTGAAGAACTGGTGCGGAATTCACCGGATAAAGCGGTTCGGTATATAGTCGGCGATTACCGTGAAGCCGGCGATTTTGCTACGGTACTGGGATCATCAATCGGCACTCCTTCACTGCCCTGGATTGAATTTACGGACAAAGAAGCTTTTGAAGGAATGCTCCAGGCAGGACTTCCGGAGGAAATGGCCAAGCTGTATGAAGAAATGGGAAGAGGGATCAGAAACGGTGTGGTACAGAAGGATTTTATTCAATATGGTGCGCCAGTAAGCGGTGGAATCAGGCTGGAAGATTTTGCACGGGAATTTGCAGAAAGGTTTAATAAATAATAAAAGAAGAGTTTCGGCGCGCCTCTGGCGC